>Ga0209700_100884_pt1 | contig 60410 bp, 20 predicted proteins | sample SiratroredBW_FD_187528 | JGI IMG/M metagenome (GOLD analysis project Ga0209700, IMG submission 187528) | Root nodule microbial communities of legume samples collected from California, USA - Siratro red BW (SPAdes) (version 2) | ecosystem: Host-associated > Plants > Roots > Nodule | place: USA...
ATAAGAGATGTCCAATAACTTAAAAAAAAAAAAAAAACAAATAATCACAAAGAACAAGTAATAGTCTAACTGAAAAATTAATACTCATTTTTTTCTATAACATATACCACCATATAATATCATACTATTGTCAAATGTTTCTACATGACAATAATGAAAAAAAAAAAAAAGTTAAAAACGAGGGAGGCTTTATCATAACGACAAAAATAATTACATAGCTTCGTTATTTTGTTAAAAGCAAACCTTCATCTCATGCTTGTAAATCATTTAAAGTTTAATCCTTTCCCAAATACTCTATAACCATGTAAAATCTAAAACAATATATTCCAAATTAGAGCTAGTTATACGGCTGTAAAATACAATATAAGTCTTTGGTCTTAATGGTTTCTAGTGTAATAAACATGCTAACCCTTAAGTTTATTAGCTTATTATTCAACGACATACACAATATTTATGAAAATAAGTAAAAATAGACATAGTTTAATTATTTATTAGTGATTGAAATATAAGCAATGGCCCAATTTTTAAGAAGATTAGACCAACCTCTAAATATACATACTCAATTGCCCAGCTTCTTCTACAATATTGCCCTCTCCATGATTAAATTAATATCAATTTTACATTACGAAGCATTATGATAATTAAGGTTGTTTATTTTTTTTCCTTGATAATAAAAAAACCCTTTATTGGTTTATATATGTTTCCTGAAGATAAACATTTGATGATATTATAGGAACTGTCTGTCATGGTAACCAATTGTGACGTGTGTGACATGAAACACAGTCGTTGATTGTTTGGTGATAATGACCGGAGAGCTAAAAATGAGGTATAGACATGGATTCCAATCAAACATAGAAGCGGATTTCAGGATCGTGTTTGCTCAAATAATGCATACATCAACGCTTGGCAAGTACCAGAATAACACACTTTCATAACACACTATCATAACCCCTTCAAAGATTCTCTCATATATTTTGTGTGACTCAGTCTTTGAAAAGACAAAATGTCTAATAAGATTTTTTTTTTGGACTACTTTATTTATTTATGCTCATCTGCTTCTCATTGTAAACTAATCTCACTCCATTGGTTTTGGTTTTTGTGGAGTTATCAGTTATAGAGCTTCGTGTGTTGAGAAACCAACCAGTGCATGACTTTTTTTTTTAGAGGATACTGTTTAAGGAATTCAAAATTTAGTAAACCAGAAATTTAAGGAAATCAAAAATATCCATTTAGAGCACTCAGCAGTTGTTCTGTGACTCTCTTCAGAAGGAAAGTTTAAGTTGCATTTAGCTATCCTTACATTGACTCATTCTTTTTACAAGAACTATGCTAACATTATATGATGAATTTGGAAGATTTTGATGATTGACTTGAGACAAATGATTTGAAAATTAAAATGCTGAGTTAACTTATGTTGCAACCAGTAAAAATTTGTAGTTGAACAGTGAATAGTCATAATGAGTGGAACTAGTTATACTGCAACAAAAAGTCTTTTTGTCATTACATTGTAACATATCTGGTATAAAGAAAGAAAGCAATCACAAGGAGTTCTAGTCTAAGCAAAAAGGACTGACATTGACATATGTAATGTAACACATGAATGACAGTACTTCTCTTTATTAATCCTTGGTCCTAATAATGGTAATGGAACCTCTTCCCCTAGTGTGAATCCTGGTGAGGGATGTAACTGTTTTTCCAGACAAACCAAAACTTCCTTTGACTAATTTGCATGGAAGAGTCACAGAATCTTTCACAGGATGAGGAATTGGCTTTGATGTTGATGGGGTGGTGAGAATTTGGTAGTTGATATCTTTCAGTGTTGTTTCCCCTCCAACTCCTCCAGACTTCACTAACTTGAAAGGGTAAGCAATTTTCTTCCTTTCACCTGGTAACACCAAGATACAAGGAACAGAATGGACAATGTTAGTGAACCAGAAGAACTTTGAAAACAAATTAAGATAAATAAGGTGTGGAATAGAGAGAAAAGGGCCATGCTAAGTCAAGGAAGTTCCTTTCTTGTTTCAACAAAACCATGTGATAAATGAAACTAGAGCATCATATCACACTCTCATTTGACTCACCAGATGCATAGCTATTTTGAGCAGGGTCATGTTTGATGGGAGCTTCATGTGTGTCATATTGTGTTGTAGACGAAAGGCTTGCACTGAAGCTCCTTTTTTTATGCGTAAAGCCACAATCTACAAAGGTGATGAGAAAATAAACAGTTATGTGTTCACATAATGCCAAAACAACAGTGTCAACTTGTCAAAGATGCCGTGGTTGGTTATGTTTCATTTCAATTACTATGACATGATACAATTCCAGACTCCACCAAACTTCATACACTTGGCCACAGAATTTGCATTAAACAGTTGAGAAAAAGCAAAAAGAACAAATTGACGAGCCTGAACATAGGCAGAGAAAGATACCAAAGGGTACATACCATGAAGAGATGGGACTGTTGAGGAGAATATTGGAAATTGATCCACCTGATCATCCGAATAATGAAATTTCAGTGATAAGATTTTGATAATTACAACTTTTTTCTATGAATTAAGCAAATTAATATAACCTTTTGATAGCAGGATGGTAAATTTTGTTCCTTGCACCAAATAGCCTTGCCTGCAATGGCATCTTGAAGGTACCCAGTTGATGCATCAGATTGAAACCAAGGCTCTGGTGTAGACAAAAACACATTAACATAAAAAACAAGTAGAGCTAATAGTGTCAGACATTAGCATTCTAAGAAACAAATGAAGCATACATAAGAATATTAAAAAGGAAAATAGTATATAGCATATGTACCAAGTGTTTGATCAGTATCAGTGGCTCCAATCTCCAATTCCATGGAGCTGGAGCAGTCAGAAAAGAAGTTGTTGAGGTGTGAGTGTGACATAGCGGGAAAGCCTTCTCTTTCTGCAGCTCAATTGAATTGTGTGTTCTAAAATTCACTAACATATATATATATATATATTAAATAGAATTTGAAAGAGGATAAGATTAAAGTATGGTTGACAAAAACTGAAAAAGATTGTATACATAACTAAATTAAAAACAGAGTTTGTTATTTTTTAAAGAAAGGGCAGTTTCGTGAACACGATGATCCATTGTTACTTAAGCTAAAAATATCTCATCACTTTGTCCTATCTTATGCACCAATTAAGACTGGTGTTAAAAACTAACACAGTTATCATCTTATTAAGTTTTCATCACATTTCCATTCCCCGGCATCAATTCACACTAGTAGTCATCTTTGCACTTTATTGAATTTTATACTTATTATAACTTTGGCTATAATTGTTTTTTTAATATTTTAGTTGAACATACAAGTTCCCGAGGAAGAAAAAGACATACTGGTAATTTTTTCTAAATTTTGTTTTATGATTTCAAATATTAATGGAAAGTAATTTATACAACGTTTCAATTTGATTCTATTTCATCATTTTAATGTTTATTGGCTATATTTTTTTTTCATATTTGAATAAAAAAGGAGACAAACACATAAGCAATTCATAACACGTTACTCTTACAAGTGTGTTTTGATTGCAAGGAGCATATAGATTATTATCTCTCTAACGCTAAAGAATCCTAACCCATAATCTCTAATATGTTAATGTTGCATTTATATACATAAATATATAGACAAATGAATAATACACTTACATATGTTTCTAATTCCTATACTATGCATAAATTTTGGTTCTGATTTTATTAAAATTTTCTTCGCTTGTTTTTCTGAATTTTAGAATCATTATCTTTAATCTATAAATTGAGTAAATTTTAGTTCTAACTTATGTTAAAAAAATATTTAATTTTTATCCTAATAAACTTTGAAATCATTGTTTTTTATCACTAATATTTATTTTAAATAGACAAATAACACTTATTTTAATAATTTTAATTTTTTTAGAGTTTTACTTGTTAATATTATATCACATTTAATTATCGTCATGTGATATTGTAAATAAAAAAAAATATTTTTCAATTTTAGAGAAATGAAAGACAATTTTTCATAAAAACTAAAAATCAAAACTCATTTATTTTTCATTATAAAAATGTATTTGAACCTAAATAATATCAATACTATTAAGTTCTATCCATTCATATTATATAATGTACAACAAAAGGTGTAATAATGTACACAGGCAAGTTGTTAATAGATTTTTCTAGCTTTGTCTCTAGTAACAAAGATTTAGACATTAGATTTTAGAATCATGAGGCTTTTTCATTATGCATGTTTGTTCTTTAAGCTAAAAAAGAGTAGGGATATTAAGAAGAATCACTTTGTAAGTTGGTTTCCAGTGATGTCTTTTTAATGAAGCAATTAACAAGTCAAAGAGACAAGACATATGGCACTACGACGGAATAACTTTTGTTGTTCTGTGGGAAAACAACGTTCATTGTCTTCTTCTTACTTTATGCCATATTCCACACCATCTTCATCTGTCAAATTCCCTCCAACGCTTATCTTTAAGCAACAAGCACACTCCATCTTATTCTAGGGCTTTCACGAACATTCTTCTCTTCTGTACTAATACTTTTCAAAACCAAGGGCTCAGTCGCCAAAATAAAATACCCAACACAAACACCAACTATAAAAACTGAACTCAACCCTCAGTTTTTGGCAGCATCAATTAAGTATGGCAAAGACACGCACTGTTGGAGTAGCCATGGACTTTTCTCCCACTAGCAAATTAGCCCTTCGTTGGGCCGTTGATAATCTCATCAACAAAGGTGACCAAATCATTTTGATCAATGTTCAGCCTCCCCAAGCTAATCACACCCGAAAGAAGCTTTTTGAGGACACTGGTTCACGTTAGTGCCCCTCTTTCCCTTTCTCATCTACACGTATTATCATGCACAGTACAATTTATGTTGTTTCTGTTGTTTCATATCAGAATTAGAGTTCCATCTATATGAACAGAATTGTGAATATTATTAAAAAAAGTATATATAAGTTGAGTTCTTCATATTGGTGCAGAGGATGTTTTGTAGATGATAAGTTGTGGTTTTGGTTGACATTTTGTGTTTGATTGGTTAATGGGTTTGCAGCTTTGGTGCCTTTGGAGGAACTGAGAGAGTTGAATTTTACTAAGCAATATGGAATTGGTAGGGATCCTGAGGTCATAGATATCCTTGATACTGCCTCCAAGACCAAAGGGGTATTTATGCTGTTTCTTATTCTGTTATTTGCTTCTGCAGTTAATATAGGAAGAAAGTATGGTGGTAAAGCTTTGTCTTTCTGTGTTGATGTGTTTGAAACAGGTAAAGGCAGTGGCAAAGGTGTATTGGGGAGATCCAAGGGAGAAGTTGTGCAATGCTGTGGAAGATCTTCACCTGGACTCTTTGGTTCTTGGAAGCAGGGGTTTAGGTCCCATTAAAAGGTATCATTATTTTCTTAATTTTTTCTAATCACAACTTATTTTCTTAATTTTTTTCTAATCTCTCTTAAACACTGTTTCTTTCAGGGTGTTGTTGGGCAGTGTAAGCAAGCATGTGATGACAAATGCCTCTTGTCCGGTCACAGTAGTTAAGGCAAAACAATCTTCCCGTTGAATCCCATTGTGAATGATAGTAATAATTACTTAAATAGTTATGTATCTATATGAAGAATCGAAAATACTGTGTTGTTACTTTTCAATGATTGTGTTTTTGGTCGTGTTTGTATTTTTGTGTACATCTCTTGTAATGATGTTATGTCATATCAATATTGATTAAATAAATATATTGAGTTTGGTTTGGTAGGGAGTGCATAGAATTAAAGAATTGGATTGGATCCAGAAATAAGTGCTTAGGGTTGGCCCAGTCTTGAAGCCATGTCCAATTTTAAGCATGTATGATTATGGGCTTAATTTATCGTTGGCTAGAGATCTTAACACTCCATATTCAATTCACACAGATTCTTCTCTGCACCTCCATACTTTCTTTCTGGACCTCCATACACCTCTATAGATTTAGTAAAATGATCATTACATTCTTAATAAAAATAAATAAATAAACCTTATACCTTCTAACCATTTTGTATTCTGTATTAAAAAATCTGAAATAAAAAATTTATGTTTCGAATTATCCAATTCAAAATATAAAAAAAATTCAAATTATATAATTCAAAATAAAAAAATTATATTTTACATTATACAATCTGAAATACAAAAATTATATTATAAATATAATCTGAAACAAAAATACATTTCAAATTATATAATTCAAAATATAAAAATTGTATTTTGAATTATATAATTGAAAATATAAAAAAAATTACATTTTAAATTGTACCATTTAAAATGAAAAAATTGTATTTTAAATTGTATAATTTAGAATACAAAAATTATATTTCAAAGTATATAATTTAGAAAAGATATTTTTGATATTTTCAAAAGTATGGGTGCGCGAAGAACTCATAGAGGTACAGGAAAAATGCGTCTTCAATTCATGCATATAATTCTGGCCCACGACAACATCCATGAAAAGAAAAGCAAGTATAAATGTGACTTGGTGGATTTTAAGATTAAAGTTTATGTTTTGATTATTTTTCGTTTTACAAATTGATTTTTGGAAACAATTTTGCTTTTATTTTCATTTTAAACAGAGTTTCAAGATAGAATTAAAACAAAATTGAATATTTTTAACCATTTTTTTTTTTTAGTTTTACTTTTTTAAATGCACTTTACAGCCTCTCAACTAAAAACCATACATAATTCCTCTCAATTTTTTTTTTCGTTTTCGTAGCTTTCTTTCACTTATTTGTCCAAAATATTTTGCATGCCATTCCATAGCTAATTGTTTATAATAAACTTTTATATATTAAACCGGACTTGAGAAAACGGTTATGCGAGGTTAAGTAACACTTTGAATAGAGGTGTAAACAAAGGTATTCAAGTCGAATACTTAAAAATATATTTGACTTGAGAAAAAATACAGTAATTTTTTTTTCATTATACTCATTTATTTAATTAAATTTAATTAAAAATGGGTTTAAATTGTTAAAAGAATAAGATTTAAGACTAGACCTTAACGTATTTAGTTCATTAGTAATATAATTTGACCAACATTATTAATATTAAGTTTTATTAATAAATCTTAAGTTCCTTACAATTGTTTGTGAAAAAAGGACTCGTTTTCTTTTAATATTATTTATCCTCTTTAAATTTTAACTAAAAAAAATCCATAAATAAAAATTAAATATGTTCTTTTATAAAAAAAAAATTGTTATTAGAAACGTGTTTTTTTATGTAATGTGCGGGATCTATTTAGATCTTTTTAAAATACACACAAATTATTTACATGTTGTTAATAAGCTTTTATAACTTGAGCTTAACTCGTTTAAATGAGTGAGCTTAATCTAAAGCTTGTGTTTTCTTATTTAATTAAATAAACATACCTAATTAAACCTTCAATGAGTCAAATCGAAATAATTTAGACACATTTTGTGTGTGTATTTGTTTAGACTGGGTTCTTTTCTTGAATATTTAGTGAGCGTTTTCTTATTTTATAAACTATGTTTTTAATATATGTCGTTTAAGGATTATGAACACGAGTAGGGAAACTACATGTCTATAAAACTCTCTGAAAGAGAAAGTTAATTTCGGATATGATTATGAATAAATTCGAATTTGTAAAGGCCATTTATCCATAACAATATTTCTTGCGCTTAGATTTTTTTTTTTTTACAAATATTAAAATTGAATTAAATGTTTTATGAATATAGAGATGTAAACAGTTTCACTCAATTCGCAAATTCATCTAATCTAATTATATTTGTTATAATTAGGTGGTTAGCATGTTCATAGATTTCATATTCTATTAACTTGACTTAATCTAACTACATAATAAATATATAATAATTATTTAGTAATTTTACTATAAATATTATTTTGATATTTTATTATATAATTGTTATTTATATTTTTTATTATAAATACAGTCATAACCTGATAAAATTTTCAAAAAATATTAAGTTTGAGGTGTTTTTGGAATAATGAGATTTTTTTAAATTTTTAATACCATGCTCTAACTCAACCAAATTATGATAAGTTTAGGTTATAAAATGAAAAAATAAAATAAAATAAATTCAAAATAAATTTTGCTTCGCATTATAATGAATTGATTAAAAAAATATCAATTCATTTTTATCATTAAAATTTTAATTAATAGTTTTATCCATATTTGATAAAAAATCAATCAAATTCATTAACAAAAATTTTATTGATGCATAATCAATCCATACATAAATATATACTTTAAAAAGTTAAAAACACATTGTTGAAACAATTTTCAAAAAATATTTTTTAAAATGAATTTAAGATATATTTAGTGATAAAAAATTATTGGACTAATTTTGATAATTAAATATTAATAAAAATATAACATTAATGATTGATTTAATCCAATAATTTTTTTAATGAATAAATTTAATAGATTTATTTGAGAATAAAAAATGAATTGGTTTGACATCCTTAAGACTTTGTTTGGTTGGGGGAGTGGATTTGAGAAAATGGATTTGAAGGAATTTGAGTAAATTGTGCAACCATGAAAGAATTGTTTGGATTAATAGATGAATGTTAAGATTTGAAGGAATTTGAGAAGATTGATTATGAAAGTTTGGGAATGATTTGATAGATATTATAGATTTATTTTTATTTTTTAATTGATATATTTCTGAAATTACTAATTAACTCTTGTGAAATAAGATGATAAAAAATAAAATAATTGGATTAAATTGATTTTAATATAAAAAACATTACTAAAATTATTTAAAATTATTTATCTTCTAAATTATTTAAAACTAAACATAAACCCTAATTAATGCAATAAAATCACAAATTTAAATTCCTACAATCTAAAGAACTTTTTTTTATTGAAATTTACTAGTATTTTTTAAGTATAAATTATTTTTACATTGTACTTAAATTGAAACTTTTAAAATTATTAGTCTAAATAAAAATAGTTTGCAATGTCTTTTAAATTTACTTTTTTATTAATTCTCTTACTTAAAAAGTTAAATATTTTTTTATTATATTTTTAAGAGATTAAATACAAATTTTTTGAATTTTTATTTTATTTCTATAAAAATATTAATAAGTTATAATAAAAAATATATAAACAATCTACTTAAATTGATTAAAACAAATGAAACGTGTACTTAAATTTGAAATAAATAATATTAATAGATAACATTTAATTAAAAGTAATTATTCAAAATTAAATACTTTTATTAACATATATATGATTACCATTAAATGTTATATACATTTACAAGGGTTTTCGTAATTTTCACTTCATTTATGAGTTTATTTCATAATTTCAAGTTTCATTCCTTCAAATCTCTTCACATGATCCAAGATGTCATCCTGCAAATCCTTCTCATCCGTTCTCTCAAATTAGGTCAACCAAACAACCTTCATCCCCTCCAATTCATCCTGTTGAACAATAAATTTTCTCAAATCAGTTCAACTAAACAGGCACTAATACAACTAAATTTAATTGAAATAAATACAAAATTAAAATAAATTTAATCCAAATGAAGCCTCTTAAATCCCTATCATATTATATTATCACAACTAGTTTTGTTATCCAATAGTTTATTAAATTAGAGAGTAATTCATTGGGTGTAATATAATTACCATGGATGAAATAACCTTTTGCATAGTGAAATTGACGACGAAGTTTTGGCTTGACGATTAGTTGCTACTGCCGACAATAATCTATTTCCAGAAGGCATTTAAAGCCCCATTTCACCATAATAGGTTGCAAGAAGAAATAAACAGATATTTTGGAAAAATGGTTCATCAATCGTCATCATTCACCTCTACTCATTATTATGGTAGAAACTTCCTTATTTAACCAAAACCAACATTAATGTGCTTAAAGTCAATCTTTTAAAGCTCATTATTGTTGTGTCTTTTAGAAAGTAACCTCACATCAAGCAAGCATGGTGTGTCAAGAAGTGAGTTTGGAAAGCAAAAGTGAAAGTGAAAGCTTTGATAATTTGGCTGCATTACATAAACTAATCATGGTTGGTAAGATAAGATCTCAAAAACACAAATTTTTTTGGATGAATCAAAATGGTCCATGCCCACTATTGGTGCATGCATATGAGTGTAACTAGTTCAGTGCGTGTGGCGTTCTCTTATTTGTTTGTTGTCACAACTTAGAACTAAAATATAGAAAATGTCAGACTCTGCCTATGAACACACAAGGAATTGTCCTTTGTGAGTTATAAATACTTTTGAATAGAAAAGGAATGGGTGAAAGAAAAAAACAGAAACATAAAAAAAGAGTTGAAAAATTAAAGGCATATAAGTGTGTACTTAAATTTTATTTTTTTAATTGTAATACATTGGTTTAGGCTTTGGGGTACCCGTGAAAATTGGATCCTCCAGCAAACTTTTGTTTCTTATGCATGTGTTGGAGCAAACTCATTATCCTAGTAATTTGCATTTTAATTGCCAAAGTGAAATGAATTTGTCAATCCCATTCCCACTTGTAATAACCATTTTTGTCTTCTTTGTCATTAGATTCTTTTAATATGTGTTCATAACTATCATTTGCTGTACATCATAAAATCCAATTCGTACCTAGAGCAATTCACGCAACAAAATTTTATTATACTCTCTTGTTTCTATATGATAAAATGTATAATTAATAAACGTTTTTGACAAAAACATATATGATAATAATAATAATTATTATTAACGTAATTAAATAAGAGCTACAATTTTTCTATTAAAATGATTAAAATTTAGTACATGTCAGTAAAAAATAAAATTTCATAGATAAAAATTGATTAGATGCCACAACCTTTTAATTTTGAGGCTTAAAAGATACAAGTCTTGTTATCTTAAATATTTGTAATATCAATTAAAATTTTAAATTAATAATTATATAACTACTAAATTGCTTAATTAAAACTCATAATTAAGATGAAACTTGATATAAATAATGACCTAATTAGATGTAACATTTTTCAATCATGGAATTTAAGGATAATAAAATAATAAAATAAAAAATTATGAATATACTCATTTTTTTGCGTAATTCTGATTCATTATATTATATGTAGAGTAAGAGATCATCTATATATATCTACTTATTTTGGGTTGAAATAAATCTTTTAAAAATTAGAAGTAACATGTTTGATTGATTATAGGTTATTGTTGATGCTAATACTTGTTTTTTTAATAAGTAATTGACTTTCTTATTTTGAAATTTAATTCTATAGATTAATCTTCTTTTAACATTTTTTCAATATTTTCTTAATAATATTAATAGCAACTCAATTATTTTTTATTTGCTTTTTATATATCTGGGGAAATATGATTTTATTCTTAGAAAAATACAAAATGCATTATGTCATATTATTTATTAATATAGCAATATTACATTGTGAAAAAAATTAGTGTATAATTACTAGTGTTGTTTTTAATCAAGTCATTGTTAGATTAAATAAAACTAAAATCCTTATTTGTGTTTTGTTGTTATTTATTATAGTAGTAGTTCTTCACTTTTAAGATACGAGGTTGGGTGCTTTCATTCCTGTTACATGAGGTATATGAAAAATGAGACATTTTTGTAAGTTTATTACTTTAATGCATGTTATATCTATTCAGAATCTTATTATTAATGGGTGGATGTTATTCAGAATCTATCTTTTGACGTGATGATCAATATTACAGATAAATTTCTTATTTTGAAATCTTTAATTTATTAATATTCATACTTGTAAAGCTTTTAGTATAACTATCGTTATATAGAAACTACTTCGGGTTGGTTGGTTATATGAAATATAATGTAGATGACCTGAATATGGATGTTCTGATTTTGCTACTTGTCTTAATATTTTTAAAGATAGCAAAAGGAAGTATATGAGATTTTAATACTTTTAAAGGTAGCAGAAGGAAGTATATGAGATGTTTGTCTTCTTATATTGATATTATTATTATTTGATATTATCTTAAAGATTGAAATTATGAGTGTCATACTTGTCACTGAATTGATGATAATTAAAGGATATCTTTTTTATGGTTGGACAATAATTAGTAATTAGATATTGTTCCTTAGAATCATTAAAGTAAATGGAAATGTTGCATTATTGTGGATAAATATTTAAATTTTAGAGTTTCTTATATTTTTATATTTTTATGGAATTGAATAAATGTGTTGAGAGTCTCATAGCATGTGTGTAAATTTGAAGAAATATTTCTCTTAATATGAAAGAATTTCTTATTGTATTAATTATGACTTTTTCAGGAACATGTTTAAATTATGAGTATAAATTTCCCTCATTGCAAGAATGTAGTTTGCTCCCATACTTGTTTGTATTCATTTTACTCTTTCTTTATACATATCCTCAAAATAACATATGATAGTTGAATGATGAGATATTAACCTAATTAAAATATCCTTTTCATAATAGTGATGTCTTCTATATATAAAAAAAATCGTTTTTAGAATATATATGCAAACTGTCTACCAAAAGCCTCACAAGATTAATAGTTACATGAAGACCAAAAAATATTAATAATAGATATAGTTGAATAATATAGTAATAATTGTTTTTTATATTCAAGCAGACCTCACGATCACATGTGTACAAAATTAACAATGCACAATACAAGACTTTGAAAAAAAAATATTTATTTTTGAGAAGATCTGTCAAACCTTTTACACATTTTTTAAATATCAAAAATAGAAATTCAAAGAAAGACCTACCACTAAAGTAGATCGTGAGAAAAGCTTGAGGAGGACCTCACAAAACAAAGGGGAAATGAAACAAAATTTGCATAAAATCTATTAATTGTTCAGTTTAGAAAGGAGCAAATAGAAATAATTGATGTGGGAAGTAAAATTGAGTGAAATTTTGGAAAGAATTGTGTGGGCACTTGAATTATTCATACATAAATGATCATAGGAATCAGCACTTTCCCTATTTCCAGCTATGCTCACTAACTTTGGGACCCTTATGAATATTCATCCACATTAGTGCAAACTCATATATAAGTACTTTCCATACACCGCACGTTTCATTAGGATAACAAGCTCCCACAAAACCATGAAAAACTATCAGACATTTCTCACATGCTTGTATTCTATTATGGAATCACGTGCTTCCATAAATGCCAAATTCCCTTCAGTCATAAAACAACTAATTTGGCTATCAATTGTTAATAAGAAATGCTAAACCCTAGCTCTGTTCAGTGTGTTCTACGTATCATTATTAGGGGAATAATGATAAAATGTCCCGTGATTCATGATTCAATGACTGTGATAAAATACATATAAAATGCATTGAGGTTGACTTGAGGTTGAGGTGTAGATACATGGGATCTTTGGTTTGATTTTCATGAAGTGAGACGGTGGTGAATTTTGTCAATGGCGGTTTAAGAAATCATAACTTATTATACCAATGATTATGTAAACGTTACTATAAATTTTGATGAAAATATTGTTTAGCTTAATTTAGTGCTTATTTTTCGAACATTGATCAAATAGTTTGCTAAATATGTAATAAAATCCAGGTATTTAAACTGGAAAATAAAATTAAACTTGAATCATATGAAAAGTTAACATTTAGTTTGACTAGTATATAAAATTATTAAATTTCTTAAGTTAGAATCGGCATGTTACAAACTTTGCGACAATTAATACATCATATTCAACTAACTTAATTTCTTTTATTGAGAATGATTTCACCTAAAAGTAATAATATGCGCAGAAATTTGTATAACTATCCACAAATTACAAAAAAAAAAATTAATATTTCAATTTATAAACTATATCTTTCCTTAATTTATAGAGATACTTTTTCAAAACAAAATCGATAAGGATTTAAACGAACTATATTTAAAAAATAATAGTCATAAAAGTGTGAACAAAACTTAAAATGGAAACATCGAGACCAAATAAAAGAATTAAGTCACTCTTTTATCTTTATCTCAATTAGAAAATTTGTCTGCGTAACATTAGAGAATCAGCAAAATACAACCAAATAACCTTTGAGACAGCAATGCAATCATACGTATAATAAGAACAGAGACCAGTACGAGATGGTGTCATGCTGAAGTAAAAAATAACCATTTGTGATGCACGAAAAGAGAAAAGATTAGAAATTGAAAATGAATAGTTGTGTATTATTGTAGAGAATAAGAGGGGTTGTATATCTTGACATTTGAATACTGACAGAGACTACATGTTGAATTTTATTAACAAAAAAGGCATGTTGGGAAAGAGAAAGCTGTCCTACTTGCATTATGAATGCGAAAACGAAGCTTTGAAGATGTTGAGACATATATGCAACCGTGAGAAAACTGAAGATCACGACCAGTCATATTTAAATGATGGTTCAACTAGGTTGCCACCGGATTCCACACATAGCTTCAATGTGCAACAACTTTCTAAAGCATGTGTTTGCAGTTCAATCATGTTTCATGTATGAAAAACTGCAACTTTTAAATGATTCCTGGAGATCTTAGTGGACTAAAAACTCATCTTATTATAAATTGATTTTATGTGATTAATTGAAGTGCTTTTCTTAATATGATATTAATTAGACACAAAGATAAATTATAATATATAAGTATTAAATACATACAACAAGTCAAAATATATATGATTGAATTAGATATAAAGTTACTTTTTAATATATTATTATTAAAAATTATTATTTTTTAAGTATATTGTCTCGTTTATTTTTAATGAACTTGTTTATATATATGAATTAAGAAAGTGTCTTAATATTTCGTTGATCTGCTGTTCTATTTTTTCTTAGGTCTTGATTAGAGTCGAATACCTATAAAAAATTCTCGGACACTAAATCAATATTCGATAGTTTAAAGTGGATAGGGTTTAATCTGAAAATACATATTCATTAGTATATTTTATATGATTTTAATCATTCTTTTTCTATTTGTTACTTATGCTTAATGAGACTTTTTGACATTATATTAAATTTTATATTTTTTATGTGGTTTGTCTGTTACGCATGATCTATCAAGTTAATAATTGATGATATTAAATATTAGTGATTCCAATTGTATATAATAAATGATTTTTTTTTTATCATCACAAACATGTTCTCACACCCTTCAATAATGTATTAAATTAGATTTAAAATCTAATTTTTTCAATAATAATGATAATAATAATAATTATTAATATTATTGTTGTTTGATGATTATTATTTTTTAATTAGGAGAATGGAAGAACGAGGACAAAGACGATAAAGACATATAGGGTAGTTTGTTAGAATAACTTGCTCTGCGCAAATAAATAAAGGGTGCGAAACTATAGTCCATGTGTCGGTTTTCCCAGTTCCATGTACAAATCCTCAATCTTTGTGTTTTTTAGTACACCTCCCACCTCTTAATTACCTTTTTTTTTTAAATAAAACTTGTCCCCTTCCCCTAAGATGATAATTATATATAAAAATTTAAAAATTAAATTATTAATTAAATTGAACCAATATATATCAACAAAACCGACTACTTAACCACATTAATAATGCATATACAATTCACTAGCTTTAAAATTTATTTTTATACTTTTAACTGTCAAATATATTTAAATAATCAGTTCTTGCATAGGATAAAAATGTATAACAGTATGTACGGATCTCTATAAATAAAATTGGTTGGGAGTATTTAATGGGCGCCCATTATTAATATATATGATTTTTTCTTCACTAGCATATTAATTGGACAATGACAGATATCATGGTACACATGTGAATATCCACTAGCTATAAAAATAAATGTATATTTTTTTAATGGTAAAATTAAAATCAAAGTTTTAATCAGAAATTTATATTAATAATATATTTTTAATAAATCTATCTTTTCTTTTTAAGCTGATAAAAATTAAAGGTGGTTCATATAAGGTTGTTAAAAAGAAAAATTTCAATTGGAAATTTCCCAACTTTGTTTTACTTAATGTAATTTACTTATTTTTTTTAATTATGTTTTCAAATAGGAAAATTCTATTTAAATTTTTATTTTGAAATTAAACAAATTAATTTGTTTTTAAGTCTATATTTTGGAGTCATGCTTTATTTTATTATTAAAATGAAAAAAGGAAATAATTATTTTTTAATATTCATGCATATCACTGACTTTTTGAAACCCCTGGTAGTTGTCCGTCCAACGTGTTAGGTTAACTGACTCAAGTTGAATTTGTTTATTTGTATAGCTATTTTTTCTTTTATTTTTCCAACGAGAATGAATGTTTTGTATTTATCTTTACACTTACTAAAAGCTTTTATTCGAGTTTATTCCTCAAATTTGATCTTAAATATTAGTGAAAGTGGTATTTATTGATTAAAATAAAAAATGTATAAGCCTCTAAATCTGGGTTTGTGTTATTCTGCGTGCATAATTGCAAATTGATGGGCTAACAATATACATAATCAAATAACACAAATAAACGACTTTTATGCTATTTTGATTTTTATAATTTATTATTATTATTATTATTTTGCAACACATCTATCGTAAACGGACTTCAAATTATTATATTTTTAAATTATATTAATAAATTAAAAGTACAACTTTTATTTTTAAAATAAAAACAAATAAATTATTTTGTCACGTTTATTCAATTTTTAAAAATTAAAAATTTTACCTACTTTTCATAACTTCCGTTAAAAAAATAAAAATTGTGTTGGCCAATTTAATTTAAAATAATGATAATTAGAAGTCATGTTCAAGAGAAAAGAAAAACAAATTTACAGAAATTAAAACAGTGTACAATGAACACGATTTTTAAGAGAGAAAAATAATGTTTATTCTATCATACTTCCTGATTCTAACTCAGAAAATAGAACTTCTTAAATATAAAGGCATGTGAGTTACTATTTATATTGATGTAATAAATTTTGAATTTATGTATTTTGATGAGAAATTGTAATAAAAATAGTAGATTTGACATTAAAGTACCATGTCTGGGAATTACCGTATGGGAATGTGTGACGTAATTAATTAAGTAAAAACGGACAGAAGAGTACATGAGTGTGGACACTTTTTGCAGGGTCACAAATTTGAAGTGGTTGGTGGAAATGAATATATCAGAAATAGATCTGAGTTTGAGATTGGTATGGTTAGTGGACTTTGAGAAGAAGTAACCTAATTTTCAAAAAAGGCATTATGGAGTTTGAGTAGAAGCTTGGTAAAGTATGCCACCAAAACCTTCTTTCCATACGCATACCTTTATGCAAAAAACACCATCATCTTATCTATAATAAACAATCATACCAATATTGAAACTACTCTCTCCACTCTTCTGATCTCACCTTTTTCTTCTAACGGCTCTTTGTCTTATGTTATCATCAAATTGCTTCACACAACGTTGCGTGTTCACCAATTCTAACGCCACATTTTTTTATCAATTTGTTTCCCTTGTATTCCACCAAACCAGCTTCACTTGAGCAACATTTTTCTGTTGGCTGTTTTCTTCTAAACTTGTGCCTATTCTCTTTTTTTTTTCCTCACTTTCTGATTCTGTAAAATAACTTATCCTTGTCAAACTGAAATGAAGGCATCATTTTCTGATTTCCAAGGAAAGGGAATAACTAAAGAAAGAAAAAGTGATACACATTCACACACACACAAAGAAGAAAGAGCAAGTGAGCAACTTCCTCACCGATTCCACAGTTCTATCCTTGTATAATTAAAAGCATAAAAGATGAAACCTTTTTTCTCCCTTTATTCCTTTCTAATCCCATGGTATTTCGTAACAGAATCTGGGCAACATTCAACCCCAAGTATACTAAAGTTCCAGTAAAAGCTATATATATGTATATTAATAGAGAGAGAGTATTGTACATTGAATGTTTAATTGACAGGTAGAGTTACAGAGACATGATTATGATGAAATCAAAATTGTGGTACTATAATATTCTTTGGGTTATGGTATTGGCTCATAAAAGTCATGGTTTGCACTTTGTCCTCTATGTTGTTGGTAAAGTTTTTAAAACTTTTTAATCAATCTTTGTTAATGATTTTTTTCTTTAGTTTTTTTTTTTCTTCTGTCTAAAAGACACAGTCTTTTCTCCTCCTTATCCTGTTCTTATCTGCTAACCCTTTGGCTGCGCTTAAATACGAGACACTATTTTTCTTTTCAACTAATAAAATTACCTTTTCAGCATGTAATTAATTTTAATAGTAAATGTGTCTGTATAATCACTTTTTCGTATTTAAATGTATTTTTTTTTACAAAGACAAAATCAAACTATCTAAGTCAACTTCTCCCTCGTGCCTTATTATATATAAAGTGATTATTTTTATTTATATATTTTAATTTCTGATATATTCTTTAGTCTGTAAAAAATTATTTTTATTTTTTTCTTCTTCCTTCTCTTGTTCTAAATAACCTTCAGAAAAACCGATTCTCTTCCGGTCCTCTTTGTATAATTAAAAATCATAATATTTTTTAACATATAAAATATAGTTTTAATTAAAATTGTAACAAATAAATGTTTCCAACATACACTTATATTTTATATTAGTGAAAATTTTAAATCGTTATGTAAACTGATTTTTGTATTAATATTACAAATATTAAAATTTAATTTATATATTTCCTATATTAAAAAAAAAACAGTACAAGAATTAATATATGAAATGTACTAAAGAAGAGAGAGTTTAACACATAAATTTCCTTCAAAAAGTCGTGGTGAAGTAAATAATCCTCACAAACGTAAAATAAAGGTGCAAACAATAAAGAATAACTCTATAATCGCTCACATAACCTTATATAGTTATTTCAATTTGTACTAGTTTATAATCAATGCTTCCACTTCAAATTATTATCATGTACATTTACATAACACCATTTTATTTGTCTTTGCGTCTTCTTCTTCATTATGATCTTGAGTACAAATAATATACCATTTAAAAGAATTCATGAAACGACAATTTGATCGTATACACAACTTGTAGACAGCCAAACAATGTATATGTTTTTATCGTGCAAAACATTTTCCATCTTAATTTATCCCTTCACCGTTACATTGAATGGAGAGTATAAAAAGTAGTATTTTATTTATAGTAATTAATTAATGATAAATAATAAATATCAGGAGAGAGAGAGAGGGAGTGAGCAAAGAATTTGTCTGCAGTTGAATTGAATTGAACGCATTCATACGCAAAGTCTCGTCACTTTCTTAAACATCAATATTATGTGAATGATTAAACATAATAAATTTGATTTGATGAATAATGTGGGTTAAAAATGTTAGGAAAATTGTAATTAAATAGTTAATTGAAGATTATGGAGATGAGTGACGGTTGAGAAATGGGAGAGAGGGGACAGGTGTCGAAGTGGAGAAGAACACTCTCTCTTGGGATTCTCTGAACCCGTGAAGTCTCTCACTCTCAACTTCTCTTTCTCTTTCATTTTCACACTCCAAACCAAAACAAACAACAAACAAAGAAACATAACAAAGACTCAGAATTCAACAATTCAATCTCTGCTTCGCCAATGTCGCATCTCTCAACGTTCTTTATGTTTGCTTTCTTCAATATCGTAACCGCAGCCACCGAGTTCGACTTTGGAACTCTAACATTGGGAAGCCTCAAGCTTCTGGGCGACGCTCACTTCAACAACGGCACCGTCAGCCTCACGCGCGACCTCGCCGTTCCCACCTCCAGCGCCGGCAGAGCTCTGTACTCCCGTCCGGTCAGGTTCCGCCTTCCGGGTAACCGCTCTCCGGCCAGCTTCACCACCTTCTTTTCCTTCTCGGTGGCCAATCTCAACCCTTCCTCCATCGGCGGCGGCCTCGCCTTCGTCCTCGCGCCGGACGACGAAACGATCGGCGACGCTGGTGGCTTTCTTGGACTTAGCGCAGCCGCCAGCGGCGGCGGCGGCTTTATTGCCGTGGAGTTTGATACGCTTATGGACGTAGAGTTTAAGGACATTAATGGGAACCACGTTGGGGTGGACTTAAACAGCGTCGTTTCGAGCGAGGTTGGTGATTTGGAGAGCGTTGGGATCGATCTGAAGAGCGGTGATGTAATTAATGCGTGGATTGAGTTCGATGGATCGAGCAAAGGGTTGAGCGTGTGGGTTTCGTATTCCAATTTGAAACCGAAAGATCCCGTTTTGTCGACGACCCTCGATGTGGATAAGTATTTGAATGATTTTATGTATGTGGGGTTCTCAGGTTCCACGCAGGGTAGCACAGAGATTCACAGAATAGAGTGGTGGAGTTTCGGTTCGTCTTTTGATGCTGCTGCGGCGGCGGCTGCGCCGCCGCCTCCACCGGCGGTGAGTTTGATGAACCCGACGGCGAATGCGGTGAAGTCGGCGCCTCCGTCTTTGGCTCCTTCTAATAGCGAAGAGAAAGAGAGCAAGAGCAAATCATCTTGCCACAATGGGCTGTGTAAGCAGAATTTGGGAGCGGTTGCTGGTGTTGTTACTGCTGGGGCATTTGTTTTGGCTATTTTTGCTGGTGCATTGATTTGGTTTTACTCGAAGAAGGTTAAGCGTGTTAAAAAGTTTGATTCTTTTGGTTCGGAGATCATTAAAATGCCGAAGCAGTTTACCTACAAGGAGCTGAAGTCTGCTACCAAGTGTTTCAATGCGAATAGGATCATTGGTCATGGCGCGTTTGGGACTGTGTATAAGGGGGTTTTGCCTGAGAATGGGGACACCGTTGCGGTGAAGAGGTGCAGCCATAGCAGTCAGGGAAAGAATGAGTTTTTATCTGAGTTGTCTATCATTGGGAGCCTGAGGCATCGGAATCTTGTTCGGCTTCAAGGGTGGTGCCATGAAAAAGGGGAGATTCTGCTGGTGTATGACTTGATGCCCAATGGGAGTTTGGATAAGGCTCTGTTTGAGGCCAGGACACCGCTTCCCTGGTCTCACCGGCGCAAGATTTTGTTGGGCGTGGCGTCGGCCTTGGCCTACTTGCATCAGGAGTGTGAGAATCAGGTGATTCACAGGGACATAAAGACTAGTAATATAATGTTGGATGAAGGGTTCAATGCCAGGTTGGGAGATTTTGGTTTGGCGAGGCAAACGGAGCATGATAAGTCGCCGGATGCCACGGTGGCTGCCGGGACAATGGGGTACCTGGCACCGGAGTATCTCCTGACTGGAAAGGCCACAGAGAAAACTGATGTGTTTAGTTATGGTGCAGTGGTTCTTGAGGTGGCGAGTGGGAGAAGACCGATAGAGAAGGATGGGAATGGGGGTGGTAAAGGTGGAATTAGCTGCAATTTGGTGGAATGGGTATGGAGTTTGCACCGGGAAGGAAGGTTGCTATTGGCGGCGGATGGAAGGCTAGAGGGGGAGTTTGATGAGGGGGAGATGAGGAGGGTGCTCTTGGTGGGGCTAGCTTGCTCTCACCCTGATCCATTGGCTAGACCTACTATGAGGGGTGTGGTTCAGATGCTGGTGGGGGAAGCTGAAGTGCCTATTGTCCCAAGAACCAAGCCTTCCACTGGTTTCAGTACTTCTCACTCTTACTTACTGATGAGCTTGCAAGATAGTGTATCTGACTGTGATGGTATCATTACTATCTCTACATCCACATCAGAGAACAGCTTCAGTCTTGGAGATATATAGTCTGATCTGATTGAAATCTTTGGCTGGTACTAGGCCATTTTTTAATTATTGACTCATATAGTGTAAATAGAGATATGTATTCATTTGTTCTTGTATGTAAATGACAATAACATGCAATTAAGGGTCCTGAGAAAGAAATTTTGGGGTTCAAGCGATTCTGCCACTAGAGCAGAGTGCTGGCGTACAGATTTTGGCAGAAATTAATTGGAGGATTCATCTCATGCTGCGGAGCAATGCAAGATGTTGATGTGAAATGTTAAGGGTCAATGTAGGGAAGGTGATGTAACTTTAGATAGATTATTGTTCTATTTCTAATTTATGCCCAATTACGGGTTTTACATTAAGCAATTTGATTCTAAACAAGATTTTTTGGAAAATTTGAATTAAGTGTGCACGGTATAATAAAGTTAGAGATTTCTTGGAAGCTTTCTCCCTTGCCCTATTCATGGCAATGCAGGATTTTGTAAATCTCAGCACATACAGAAATATACACTGTATATAACTAAATAATGCCTCAGCTTTATATATGGTTATCAGTCATTGAAACTGGGTAATGTTTCTTTCCTCTTTGATATCTGTTACTTATTTTAGAATTTTGTGATTAGGATATAAATGGTGTTTATTCATATGATTTTGTTCTGCTACAAATTTAGACTACTCCTTTCCTTATGGATAGCATTGCATTCTTCTTACGAGTAATGGTGACAGAACAATATTAATATCGTGTTGTCCTCGCTAGAGGAAATTTATGTTGTTGCGTTAAAAAGTGGAGTAACTTCAAGTCCAAACACGATCAATTATTTTCCATTTTATAAAACCAAGAACATTGATAAAATTGTAGCTAAGAACAATTGCAGCATATCTAAAAAAAAAAGTGATGTAATTGGTGAAGGGAAATATTCAGTTATCCTCCACATCTTATATGAGCATTAAGCTGCAAATCTTTCTCTTAATAACTTCTAAATACTACTCCCTCTTAATTTAAATATATATTTTTTTATATTCAGTGGATTAAAATATAATTAAATTAATTTAATTAGATTTTATTTAATTGTATTATTTTAAAAATATTTTCCTGTTTCATGTAAACATCACCTCCAAAAATAATATAATTTTTTTAGAGATAGTTTAAAAGTATGATTTTTTATGAAGTAAAGAAAATTTAATAAATTAAACTAACATTTTTAGTTGATGCAAAAATAGACATTTTTGTTTATACGTGAGTCTGCAAAAAAGTACTGTTCGTAGAGGTACAAGGAGCTTTCTGAAAGAAAATGACACTGATTATGAATTTATACCCACAAAAACCTGAATATAGCTTTTTATCCTACTTTTACTTTGTAGAGTGTACAGGTTTTGCTATGTAGTAAAGTTAGGTTTCGTCAACATAATTTTTCGTTAAAAGACTAGTTTACTTTGAACTTATCACTTTATATTTAAACAGTATGAATATACAATTGTAAAAATTAATCATTTCACAAATTTATGAACAACTATTTAATATGACTCGTTAAAAATGGCCAAGTCCAAAACAATAGAACACTAAGCCTCTAAGAAAAGAAATAGAAGAAGCTGGGAAGAAGGTATTGGACATAAAACTAGGAAGAAACTCAAAAGTCCTACTCTAACTATTCAAATTGATAAGTTTGATTTGATATGCTCTTAGCATCAAATAATTTTACTGTGATTCAATACTGGACCTAAATATACTTTTAGTTTTAATGGAATTAACAAATTTTAATTTTAATTTCTATGAAAAAATTTAGAATAAAATACAAAGAATCAAAATTAAAATATATTAATTTTATGAGTTCTAGAAATATACTTAAATCTTAGTTTTATATTCATAGATCAGTTACCGAATTTAATTATATTAAGAAATAGTGAATTATAAGAACGAAAAGAATAATAAATATTTTCTTACATCTGTAATCAAATATGAAAAAAATGCATATTTTCATGCTAATTTTTAAAACAATAGTTAAACTCATTTAACTTTTTGATTTTATAAAGGAAGTTACATTTCGTAAGACTGTTTTTAGTCATATTCATTACAAATAATGTTCAAGTTTGATAATAAGAGCATTTTAAAAATAATCCCATTAAATTGAGTTGATTTAATTAAAAATTACTAATATTACAATTGATTAAATATAAGTATTTTATTATTTGTATTTAAATTTAGAGGAATATTGATGGATGGATTTTTAAGAAAGTAGTGATATATTAATATTTCAATAAATTCATACAACTAGTTTACATCTATTATTTTGTGTTTTTTTTTGTCAATTATAAAGGTTTATTTTTTTAATTGTCATTACTTTAAAAATAGGTTGCGAAGTAGTTGATTCAGTGTGAACAATTATTTTCCTTTTCTAAATGCCCAAAGAAATGAACATTAGACTGAAACGTTTGTATAAATGATTAATCATTTTTCCTATATGCACTAGAACACGTTTACTTGAACCAACTTATCAAGAAACGAATTTTTGGGAGCAGAAGAACATAACTTGCACTGATAAAACAAAATAAATCATATCATAATAGTCAAAATTTTATGAGCATATTCATGCACACTAATTCTCATACCGGGATAATTAAGTCTGTCGTAAAATTTGTGCTTATCAAAGGTTGTCACGCAGGAATTGTTCTGCTCTGCTCTGCATAAATTACTAAAATTGATCCAAAACAGGGCTCTAACAAACACCATTCATCTTCTTCTTTTCCATGACAAACTTCTTCCAAACTGAAGTGATTTCCCTCTGTGTCTCTAATTCAGTCTTCTTGGCAATCAAAACTTTATCTTCACCTTCTTCTCCAGTAGCCGTTACGGTATTGGTGGTGATTACCCTAGCAGGAAGCATCTCCAGCTCGCGCACCACTTTAGTGACATCAATGACAAGACGCTCCGCAAGGGTGCGAGAAAAGTCCTCTCTAACCACAACACGAAGCACTGTGACATGTTCTGCATCTGGGGGCATAGTGTATGCTGGCACTATCCATCCATAGCGCCTCAGCAGGTCAGAGATTTGGAACTCATTGAACTGGCTGTGGTCCTTCAAAGTGAAGGCCACCAATGGCACACCAATGTCTTTAGACACAATGTCAAACCTTCCAGTTTGCTCTAGACCTTCCTTAAGCACTTGCATGTTGTCTCTGCAGTTTTCCATCACCATTTTATATCCCTGCAAACCCAATTACTCAAGTTCAATATTAATACGGTTCAATTAGTCAAGTTCAATTTTAATACAAGTATGACTGATCAAATAGTATGTTTTGTGCTCAAGGATGTCTTATAATACCTCATAACCCAATCGAATTAGTTGGTAGTACTGAGCAATAACTTGGCTAGAACCTGCATTGCAAATTTTATGCAAAAAAAAATAAAATTAGTGATCAATATGCATAACCTAGTTAGTGGTACAAAGGGCATAATTCAAGTCTATTCTAATTGAGTGTGTCAATTACCTTTGGAGAAGTTGAGGGTGAAGGTGGGTTGATCAGCTCCAAGATAGTTAATGTGGAAGATGAGTTCCTCAGGAAGGTCTTCCTTGGTTCTCCAAATGACCCAACCAATTCCAGCATAGACTAGACCATATTTGTGTCCACTAACGTTGATGCTCTTCACCAGTGGTAACCGAAAGTCCCACTCAAGCTCTGGATAAAGAAAGGGTGCAATGAATCCACCACTTGCTGCATCCACATGAATTGGAGTGTCCCATCTACCCAATAATTAATTTCACATGTCAATTCCATCTCTAAAGCACCTTAAACTCGATTCACAAAATAGGAAAATAGTTAAGATCCGATCAATATTTATAGCACACACACCCAGTTTCCTGATTCTTTTCTACTAGGAGATCATTTAAGCGCTTGACATCTTCAAACTCGCCGTTCAAAGTGGAACCAAGGATAGCAGCAACACAAATGGTGTTCTCATCCACCATTTCCACTGCCTTTTCAGGGTCCATTACAAAGTATCCATCACTCAGTTTCACCTCTTTCAACTCCACCTCAAAGTACCTCGCAAATTTCTCCCAGCAAACCTTCCCATGAGCAGAATGAATTAAGTTCAGTGACTTCTTTTTTAATACATGAGCGTTTAACAGCACACTTAACACACTCGTTAAATAAAAATTTATTGAAAACTATATAAAATCATAATAGAAACTCGTTAAATAAAAATTTATTGAAAACTATATAAAATCATAATAGAAACTCGTTAAATAAAAATTGAGACTCACCAAACATTGAAGTTTTTAATCTATAATCAATTTTAAAAATAATGACAAAGGGTATGTTGAAAGAGCGTATTATAAAATGCGTTAGTAGTTTTTTTCTTCTTTGTTAGTAGTTTCAAAACAGTTCTCAATAATGATAAAAATTTTATTGACAGAACATGCAAGTTTGTTTTTGTGTACCTGAACATTGGCGCCAGTAACAATATTGGGATTATCAAAAGGCTTCCCTTCTTGTTTCCTTCTATTCTGCCACCTCCTTTTGAATGCCAATCCAGCCAACATTATGGCCTCTGATGAGCCAACAGTACCAACACCAACTGCATGTTCTGACTCTTCGAGTGGTGCATTGAAAAGGTGAGCTATCATGTTAACGCAACGGTTCTGCATATGCATACAAGTTTGAATGCTAACGTTAGATCAAAACATTATTCATGAATCAACTTTGTTTGACTACCGTGAAATCAAGTTTGAATGGTTACATTATACATTCCATATATAATTATAACACATGTAAATAGCAGGCTTTATACTACACTATTTTTAGAAAACATTGACATATTGACATGCTGCCAACGGTGTCTCATATACACTTGCTTATTAGAGAGGTGAGGTGGAGTGAAATTTAAGTTGGATGTGTGTCAAGTTTTTCATATTTAAATTTTATCCTTATCCTTACTCTCCATTCCATCCTTTTGTTATTGTTATTACACATGATGAGATACATCAAGTATATTCCTTTTTTTTTTTTTTTTTTTTTTCTGGTTCTCTCTTCTTCCACATGTGTCTACACACACACTACAAATTTATAGCTAATGTTACATTTGTTTGATGCCAATTAGAATAAGGTCTTTAAATATAATATTACTCGTTTGAATTCCGGGAATATTAAATCACCTAAATATAATCATGTTCTCAAGCTAGTGTGATGTTGTTAGTTTATTGTGAATATGGATGCAGTTATTACTTAGACCCCACATTCTTCCCGTTTTGGTCTCTTCCACCTCACTATCACATGTGATTACATTGACTTAATTTGTTATTATCGATAAAGAAAAATATCACTTATCCTTTTTCTATGGTTAAGATACGACTTATGGGGGGGACACGGAGAATAAGTGTACAATGAAGTGAATGACATTGAATTTTAGCCTATTTTAGACTTTAGTTCCACCGTCAAAACTATTCTTTCCTTCTTCATTTTACAACTTAAAGAAGAAAATCATTCCTTGCCTAGTAGAAAAATCCAAACCAACGCCTTACCCTCTCCTTTCGTTACCTGAGTATTTTTAATATAAACATGTATAGTAAGTAGTCACAAACTCAATCATTTTATCATGTCATAAAACATGATCGTGATAGTATTAAACTAGAGAACAGAAATAAGGTTTCGCAGAAAGATATTACTGTATATGAACAACGATTATTAATATAAAGAAAATATTTATTTGATATAAAGACTATATATAAAGTGGAGTGCAAGATGGATGAAACAGTTTATCTGGAATGTTTTTCACCCATAACTCACTGCCAACTGTCAAAACAGAGGACCAGCCCAACGTATTTTGATTGGATCAAAGGACTTTCTGTTTGCTCTCGGTTCTTTTTTTTTTTTTCAATATGGCCCCCCAAACCAAAGGTCCCACAACTATGAAATATGGCTAATAAATTCTGAAGTTTAAAAACACCAACTTTTCACTTTAAAAGTTAAAAACAGAAAATAAATTATACACGAATTTCATTCATTTCAAAATTTAACTATGTTAATTTTAATTCTGGAAACATATATTTTAAACACTTTCTTCTATTAATAAAAAATTAATAAAAATAGTAAAATATTGACTGGTTTTAGTTTCATCAATGAGTATTCAGATATAATACGAAAAAACATTCACACGTAACATTAAAAACATATAAATATAAACTTAAGTTATTTAAACATTAATCATAATTAAATAGCATTATAAAAATAATTATTCTAAATTTAAATTTTATAATACAATTATTAATGTAAAATGTTTTAATTATATGTACATATAAATCAAATGTGGTAACTAGATGTATGAATATGTTACTGTGTTTTAAAATTATGAATTGTTTATGTGTGCATTGTTTAAGAGTTATACAACTTAAAATTCAATAGACATTGTTTTTATTGATTACCGTTTATTTTTTTAATTTATTTATATTATAGAATTTAATTTTGGGTAATTTATTACTTAGACATTTCTGTTATAAAGAAATTTTAGTCAATTATAATAAAGATGTAGAGATGAGTCTTTCTTAATCCATGTATTATTCAATGAGTGTTTGTGTTTTAAAGAAACCTTGATTTGATGAGGTATACAAAAAGTGAACACCTCGTAGATGAAATATGAATTATTCTCTCTAATCCATAATTAATTAGGATAGGATTAATAAGAATAATAATTAGTATGGAGTGGTACTTGCCTGGAGTTCAGTGGTGACAGGGTACTCATCCATGTCGACATAGTTTTTGTTAATGGCAGCCATTATGAGTTTGTCACATTCAGGCTCCATCCACGTCGTCACAAACGACGCCAGGTTCAGCCGCGGATTTCCGTCTAACATCAGCTCGTCGTTTATGATCTGGTACGCCGCTTCCTTCGGAATCGATTGCTCTCCCATCTTGAACCTACGCATTCATTTTTCATACACATCATCTTAATCATTCATTCAACAGATCAAAAACACAGATCCAGATGTAGCTACCTGGGAAGAGAGGTGCGCACATAGCGAGAGGCGAAGGTTGAATGGACGGAAACGTCCGTCTGCGAGGCCGTTTTCGAGAGAACCATGGCGCTCGATAATCGCGAGAGATAGAGAGACAGAGAAGCGTGTGTGTAGAACTGATGAATTTCTTGTTCAAGAGTGCGAAGGTGGTGAGAGGAGTTAGGGTCTTAAATAGAGTGGAGATAGCCACGTGGCATGTAGCAAGCAAGCTAATAAAATAAATTATTTTATTTTATTTTTATTTTGGTGTTAGTTACGTTACGAGTCTCATCAAATAAAAGGGAAGTTTCGTTTGGAAGTAACCCCACACGAACACCAACATGCATTACGCGTTCTCCCTTTTCCCATCAAAACACTGTTTCCATTCTTCATTTATTTACCCAACACTCTTACATTAAGTTTTTTTGAAAGTAAACAATTTAAGGTAATTAGCTTTTGGTTAAAAACTACTTTTAAGTAAAATATATTGTGTTTAAACAAAGTAAATTTCACTTAGCGATCCAGGTGCCATTGCATATATAAAAAAATGGTTCTAACAAATAGTAATTATAATTTGATGAAATAATGAAATGATAATTATAAATAGGAAGTCAGTTTAAAAAAATAAAATTAAAACGTGAAGAATGTTAGAGACGGAAGTCCAAAAATAATCTCGAGTACCCAATGAGGGTTTAGATTAGTTAGTAAAAAATATTTTAATTTTGGATTATGTTAGATTAGATTCTTCTTTATGAGAAAGAAGTCTAGTGATTAAAAAGTTTTTTCTTGCAAAATTATTGGTATAAATGCTCATTCCTTTCCAAAAGGAGAGTAATTGATATTTGTTGCGTAATTCTACAGAAGCATTAAAAAGAAACGCGGATTTCTTTATTTAAAAGTTAAAAAAAAAAGTATATAATCAAAATTTCGAGATCAAAACATTCTGCAAACTAAAGTAGTAAAAGAAGATGAATACACATACGCTTGCCGAAAGTTGCAGACTTTTAATTTTTCTTCTTCTTCGTCTACTTTTTTCCTTTTTCAGCAAGCAAATGTTGAGGCTGCAAAGTTAATTTACAAACTGAGGAATATTCAAATAGCTTTTAAATGGACGAAGGAAACTTCATCTTCTTTTTTGTAACTTTCATTTTTGTTCCAATATACTACGTCAGAAGAGAATTTGGCATATATTGATTGTTCGTTTAATTTTAAAAAGTATTTTTTATTAAATTATTTCGTTTTATTAGATTAATTCCTTAAAAATTTTGAAAACAATGTGAATAAATATAATTCATAAATAAAATTAAATTTATTTTTGGATCTTTCTGTTAAATCAATATTAAGTGTGAGATGATCCACCTGAACTTTGTCACATGATAAATTATGCAGTCCACTGTAATTTTTTCTTCACCAGTTGTCCTATTAGATTTTGAATTCAAGACATTAGTTCTAAATTGTTGAATCAAACTCTATAGGTAGAGAAAAAAATAATTTTTTTATCTAGTCATAAGGGTATGATCCAACACTTGTTAGGGTATGATATATTTATTGGAGAATAGAATAGAATGTATAAAACAAATTATGATGAGGTTTTTATTTTTCAAGATGTTAACTGCGATGTTACATTATAAATAGAATTTAGTAGATATTTCGTAAAATCAATCGGACAAAGGGAATAAACTCTCTTATAATATATCTCTTCAACTTTGTATCCTTTCTTTCTTTTTATTTAAAGTTTTTATTTCTTTATAATTTAGTTTGACATTTTATATTAATCTTTACCTGTTTTTATAGTTATATATTTTTATCATTTATACAGTAGAAAATGGTTTGTCAACAAAAGTTATTTTATTTAGTAGATGTTAAAATGAATTTCACATTCCTAGATTTATTACAAAATCAATTGGTATTTGTTATATAAAGATATGTTTTAGATATTAATATTTAAATAATTAAGTTATTTCTCACTTTTTTTAAAAGATTCCATATTTTTTACCGTTCTTCCTATTTTCAGAAACAGAAAACACAAATTCAGCATGAACGGCTTGAAACAAGAACATTCTTCTCGGATGATGAAGAAGAAAATAGCCTATTCATAAAATATTAATATCGAGCGGAATTCATTGTTTAAAAAAAAAATCTGTATTAATAGTTAGTTGCCAACAACATTGAATAAAACGATTAATAGTACCAACTTTCATTACTTGCACCAGCATGGATAACCTACATCTTTCTTAACATCATATACACCATCTATTCTAAGCTGTCATTGCTTGTCAAAGCCTGCTCCAAAGTCGTCACAAATTCCGGAAACTAATCTGATTCAGAAATCATGTATACATTAATCTATTTTATAAAGCTAGTTTGAAATATAAAAAAGAAATTATGAGAAAGAGAATGATGAATATGGGAACAACGAGTTTCAAAGTAAAAATGCAGCTAAATAGATTATGGAGTTTGATGAAGCAGAAAACAAGGCCATGATCACCATCACTTACAAAAACTCAAAAAAACTTTCACTTTTTACTCAACATTGTATTAACGTCTTTTACAATTCATTTTAGCCTTTAATTCAATTGAAATTTGAGACAAATTTTATTTATAGCATTGTCAAATACATTGACACAATATTCGATAAAAAAATATTTAAAATTTACACTTTAAATTTAAACACGTTCTTGCTTTTTTTTTTTAACTCGAATTAAATTCAGCTAAACATTTAAATAAAATCCAAATACGCGCCTTTTCTTTGTAGCTAAGGAGATATCCTTAAGACAAATTGTTTCAAGCCTCTTTGGGCATTGAAAAATGCGGGAGTCGCTATTGGAATTCAAAAATCAAGCTTTGGAAATTTAATTTTGGAAGTGTTATGAATAAAAGGAAAAAAATGGAAACAAAAGAGAAATGTATAACATGGCTGCAAATGACAGCTGTCACTTTCAAATTTATAATTTCTATCTCTTAAAATAATTAATTATAATCAAAATGGATTTTCATTGGAAGAATTTTGTTAAAAAGCGTGATAGAAATGATCACAATCATAATCAATTATAATATGAATGTTTCAAATAAAATTTGCATTTTTTTTTTCTAAAAAAATTGTGCAATAATCCTAGTTCTCGAGGAGAATTGGTTGCAAACTTAATCTATCATGTACACATTCTCATACACATATCAAGTCCTTGCACAAGAAATGAAAAAGAGACTTCTAACCATATTTATCCATAATATATATACCGTCAAATAAGCCTCTACACATGACAGAATTCAAGGTTTAAAACAATGCTGTAGGACGGATGCATAAAAGAAGAAATACAGAATGCACCAAGAAGCCCAAAGAGTCATAATTGATCTTGCTATACAAGTAACTCTGTACACTTCTCAACTTCTGCTGCCAAGGGATAACATTAACGGTCCCTAATAAAAGGGCAAAATAGATAGTTTAAACTTTAAGTGATATTTATATACCAAATTACTGGTAAAAAAGCATGCTCATACTCACCTATAAGGACCGTTATTAGAATCCGAACATATATTAAGGTTGATATGAAACTGAAAAAACCAGCTCTCACAGCAAAATCTGGAGGCACAAAAATCAAAATCAAGTTAAAATTCATTTTGCAAGCTCTAGCACTCTTTTTAATATTGTAGATAAAAAATTAAAGGAGACCAAAATTATAATTAAATATTATATGATTTGATTATTTTTAATAAATACATTTTATATTTGTTTCTTTAATTAATGTCCTCGATATGCTAGTTCACTTGACAGTCAATGATGGCAAGCTTTCATGTAGACTTTAAAAGATAACAAGGGAACTCACAGAAGTTTGTTCCGAGTAGTTTACATGATTGGCCTTCACCATTCAACTTTGGACACAGACCACCATACACAGCATATTTGGTGTAAGTTAGCAACCTCATGAGCCGTGAGACATCCATCTTTCTAATAATAGACCTTATCAGTGCGCTAGAATGAAAAAGAAGATCGGTTAAACACATCAAATAACACAAATTTTCTGATCCAATAAAGCAAGCTTGATCTCTGTTTCTTACTCTGCACGCATTATAGCTATAAAATCTGGCGGCAGAGACTCCATGAATGAATGTAAGTCCTCAAACAACAGAGATTTCAATTCGCGTTTCAAGGCCTCCTTTTCTTCAGTTGACATTCCTACAGCATATTTGCTGCAATTTATGTAAAAAGATCCATTATAACTTTTTTATTGCAAGAAACATGGTATAAGGCAATATAAACGAAACAAGTTTATTAATACAACAGTTATTTCATCTTTCTACATATATCCGTCAAGGAGCCCTGTTCAATAAATCATATTAAGTAGCAGGATCTAAACAAGCTAACAAAGGAAAATAATTAATTTTAGTGATGCATCTAACACTTTAACTGCTATAACTAATTTACAATTACAATTATAACTACTAACTCTTAATAAATCATAGGCTGAGAACCAAAAACAGGCCAAATATCCAATCATGTTTTGTTTGGCATGGTCATTACATTTGGAAGCAACAAAGATATTTGTAACAACTTAATAATCATGTAATGCATCATTTTTTTTCCCTCATAACCATCAGGAACTTCTAGACATCATAAAACTGCGACACTTAATGTATTAGCATTTTATGACAAAACTTCATTCAAAAGGCACATTAAGATATGGATCAATTTGAAAACAATGTTCTCTTTGGCCTTCAGTTATTGGATATCTTCTAATATAAAAATTTTACAAGCGACCATCACATGGTTTATAAAATGATAGTAGCATTTTAATAGCCACGCAATCGTACTCCTTGACTCCATATAACTACAATAACTCTTGTCTATTTTCCGCTATAGATTAGTTAATCGCAAAATTGTGTGTAAAAGCCACACTATATAACGAATAAAGACAGATCATAATTGCAGTAACTGTACCTTACAGTTGTAATTTGCGTTTAACTAATTTGAACGAACTTCAACTTGTAATCTAAAAGAATTTATATGCGTTAATAAACAGAAAATTAGAAAGGAACCTTTCAATGGTTGTTCCAGTGAAAATGATAGGTAAGTATCTGGAATACTTCCCAGCACCTAATCGCTCACCAAAGCACATCGTTTTCATTGAATCCTTGAGAATCAAGGCTTCCCATAACTGACAGAAATCCTTCCTAAATTCTTCATCCAATACCGTGTACACTGCATGATCTAGAAGAACTGCAAAATAACTCCAATAGGGCAGAAAAGGTCAAGGTTCAGTTCTTCCATGTTCTAGGTTTCAGATAGAATCCTGTTAGAGAAAAACTGATCTCAAATACATTAGTACGTACCCAAAGAAAAACCATTACAGCCTTCAGGGGAAACTAATATATTACCAGGGTGAGGATCACCATGTATGTAACCATGTACAAATATCATTTCAGCAAATAGCTGAATCAGTGATTTTGCTACCTTCAGTAACAGGTTTAGAATGAATCAAATAAGCAAGCTTTTGCACTACATAAGTAGGACAAAATGAATGATATTTTTACAATTGATATTCAACTTATTAGGGATAGCAATTGTCAATCAATTACCAATGCTGGGTCACAATAAGGAGAAATAATCCCACCATAAAGTACATAAAAACACAATTTACACGAGTTCACCAAAGCTGTGACAAGTCAACCTTTTCTGGATCAACCCCAATCTGATTCAAAAAATCCAAGTCATCAATCTGAAATCCAAGTAATCCATTAGTAGTTATCACATCCAAACTCAACTTTTGTCAATTGAAATTAAAAAAAAACAAAAATCACTTATCTCATAATCAATTCTACTCACCACAAAATTGATTTTGAACATCTAAAAAAAAAAATATCAAAATACATTTCTTTACTTTGTAAACTCTACTTCAGTTTGAAAGAATGAAATGTGATTCTAGCTTTGGCCAAACAGGCTATAAATTGACAAGACCACAAGGGAGGCAAAATAACCCTCAATTACTCATGCTTAACCAACTATAAAGAAGAAATTAAGACATATTAGGAAAGTTTAAGATATAATATATGTGCTATTTCAGAACTAATGCAACGATAATTTTTTTCCCGACATAACATTTACTGGCATGATTGATGAATCATACCTTGTGTCCTGCATAAAACTGCATGGTTAGGACAAGCCTTGTTGTCAAGTCCTGAATGCATGCATAATTTGATGTTAAGTTGGAAAGTGGTACAGAATTACTAAATAGATAGTTCGTAGGAGGAATAAAAGTGATTTAGATTCATACCCAGAATACACGAGGAACTCTGACGATTTTGTTATTTCTTAAAGTTTTGGCTGCTATCTCAGAATTCCTTGCCTCCTGAACAAAATCTACAGGGAAGTAGTCAAGGACTCAGGGTACATATCTCATTCAGTTAGTCACCTCAAGTTCCATGGCTTCTGTCTCAGAATTCATTAAAAACTAATCGGGTCTAGTAGGATAAACTAAAATCAAGACTACCTATCCTTACTTGCATCCTTCGCTTAAATATTAAACATAAACCAGTGGCTGGAATAAGAACATATAGGGCAAATATATGGGCAGTGATCTAAAGCTCGACAATATACCCACATGCGAGACATTAAATGAATTGTAATAGAAACAATGACAGAATACATTTTTATAGAGTAACTCGGCATTTTTACTAACCAAGTTCTGAAGACACAGATTTAGCAAACGCTAACGGTAGCCACTCGAGCTTGTATTGAGGGTATAACTAGAATCAAAGGCAACAATATTGAAGTAATGAATCAACAGGAACAAGAGACTTGATAATATTTCCAGCATAAAAAAGTAACAGAAAAGAAAAGAGAATACTGACAGTACACTGTTCAACCACCAACTAGACCTTACATTCACGAAAATCTTCAAATTTCAAGAAAATTATATATTACTGATATGACAATCTGGAATATCGTATTGAGATGATTCAGTTCTCAGGTAATGACGCCAAAACCAATTTCCTTTTGGTTCTCAATTATATTGCGTTTTATTCCAATCATTTATACTTTCACTAATCAAAGTTATATAATGATCATCGACCATCATTCCAGACATTTAGAACAATCTAAGAATAATATTAGTTACAGCATAATTTCTTCAATATCTTTCAATAAACAATAACTCTCAAGAGTCAGAGCATACCCATGCAACAGTTTTCGATAGGAAATACATTGTTCTTGTATCAAAATTCATCTGCTGCTCTATCCAAGGATATTGTACCTAGTTTCCAGGGAAGAAAATGACGTTACAATTCAAGAAGTGTTTTTCCAAATGTAGCTTACCTCAATACAAAAACATGTATTAGCAAAATGCATCGCATATAGAAATCTTGATTATCATTTTCGATCATTTGTCATATTCAATTTCATTTGGGTTTCTCTATATTTGCATGTGTACACGAGTGCAGTATCCCGATTTCCGATATTATTAACTTGTTAATAAGACACCTCGTAGATTGAAGTTTCAAGCTTACCTAATTTAAAAAAACAATATTAGAAAACCTATCAATGACATATGCATAACATAATATTCTTAATACAACAATAATTCAATATTTCCACTTCACGATAAAGAAAAGTAGCAAATCACAATAATAGAGTATGATAGCACATCTGAGCTACATAAGATTAAACTACATATACATATTCATAAAAAACAGAAGTTCATAATGTAAAAATAGTTCAAAAAGGAGTTAATTTCTTTAAACAATTGGAGTCTAATAAAATGTTGTCACTGTGGAAGTAAAAGTCAGACAAAAATTAAACTTTATTTCAAACTCATTAACTCTTCCTAACTTGAGAGTTTATGCAAGATCATAAAGAGTTTAAAGAATTTATCCGAGTATACTCACAAAACAGTTTGATAACGAGTTAACTCGTTTTCTCTATCTAGGATTGTAATCTCATAAGAGTTAACTTGAAAGTTTGGCATCCTTGAATGTTAGAATGTCCGTATCTAGTATCCGCACAGATTTTGTGAAACATAGAAAGTATAAAGAATTCAGGAAATCAGTAGCATCACAGACAAACCTTGATCGCTACTTCATAACCACTTTTCAGCACTCCACGGTGAACTTGAGCAATAGATGCAGCAGCTATAGGTTGTTCATCAATTGACAAAAACCTGCAATTCACATAAATTCAAATAGTAATGTTAAAACTTCAAACAAAGGACTCTACAAAAAAAAAAGTGAAAAGGCGGAGTTATAGGGTGGCAAGGGGCAACAGAATATGGAATATCAGCAGCCTCATAGGCAGATCCAACTCAAGCTACAACGCTAGCTTATGCTTTTTCACATTTTTAAGTCCAAATACCACTTGCACGAGAGGGCTTCTTCGATATACAAATCCATTTATGCATCTCTGCCAACCAGGTTTTTGAGGAGATTTAATTTTTCAAAGATAAACGATTGTGTAAAATAAAAATTCAGTTAATAAAGGCAACTTACATATCAGAGAAATCAGGTCCGAGACTATTCTTTAAAACTTCCCTGACAATTTTAAAAGGAATAGGAGCAACCTAATGTCATCAAGATATTCCAATTAGCAAAGGCAAATAACCAAGAACAAAGTGAAATTGAATTTAAATAGGAGTTTGCTTGAATAAATTATTCCATAAACAGAAAAAGAAAATAAGAAAAATAGAATAAAATAAGTTTTTTCATAAACTAAATTCAGTATATATATATATATATATATATATATATATATATATATATATATATATATATATATCACTTACAAATTATCTTCTAGAAAGGCTTCCATGAATGAATTTTTATATAAACTATTTTAACTAATAATGAAACTCATTTTACCTTCTTGTTTGTTCTCTTATAAGTGATTTTATATAAACCTATCCAAACAGGCCCTAGATTCACTGAGATATACCTGGTCCTGTAACGATGACAAAGTGGACGAGTACTCTGTAGGAACCACTTTCTGCGCTGCAACGAACTGTGCAGCCTTCACATAAAACCCTTTGTTGGCTTCGCATAACTTGAGAAATCTTTTGGCAGAGCGTAGATGCACCTGAGCACCAAACGATACGTTCAAAACATCAGCGATTGAAACAGTTCTCGTAGCAGATTGAACAACCAGAACGATTATTCATTGTAGAGATGGCGAAAACCTGAGAAATCGTTAGACGGTACTGGTCGGAGTCTTTTTGAAGGCCGCGCAAAGAGAATTCGTAGTCAACAACAGTGGAAGCAACCTGAGAGATCGAGGATTGAGGAAACAGAGAGAAGTGAAGTCAAACACTGCGAAGAGTCGAGCAAGGAAAGATGGAGCCATGGAAAAAATGGTACCGTGGAGACGGCACGAGCTGTACGGACGAGGCCGTGGATTTCGCCTCCAGTTTTGTCGGCGGAGAGTGCCGCGAGAGGAGAGAGAACGGCGGAATTGGTAGTTTGTGCGGCGGCGGCGGCGGTGGTTGCGGTTAGAAGGAAAAGTGCGGTCGTGCGTTTGGCGGGAAAATTGAAAGTTTTAGGCGCCATTTCACTGGAGGGTTTGTTCGGTGAATGGATTTTAGCTACGCAGTTTTAAAGACTGAAGCTAAATTTTCCGGAGCAGAAACCAGATTTTTGCGGCGTTCGGGTTAATCCCGTTGCAAGATTCTAGGCTTTGTGGAAATAATAATATTTTTCGAAATATTTGTACACTTTTTCTGATTAAATTAACTTGTAAAAAACACTAGTTAACTTTCTTTGATAAGGAACACTTGTTAACTAAGGAAAATTTTACCCCCTATAGACCAATTTTTTTAAAAAAATTCCCAACTAAATCCCCAATTTATTTACCCAAATTCACCTTTTCTTTTCTCTTATGGTCAGAATTAGGGCATGTAGGAATTGAATTCTGAATTATTTAGTCCTCTTGGTTGGAATTCAGTTTTTAAGATCAAATTTTTTACTTGATTTTACGCTTTATTTAATTAATACTTTATTTTAAAAAATAAATAAAAAATATTTAAAATTGTAATATAATTCAATCATTAATAATAATAGAATTATTAGTATATTATTATCATTAATAGAATAATTAATTTTACATTTAATTAATACTACGTACAATTAAAACTACTATTATTAATTTAAAGATTTTATTACCATTATTGATAAATTTTACTTTACAAAAAAAATCCCCTAAATTAGATTAAATGAGTTCGGTACATAACTTGTTTGTCTTTTTTCCAAATTCTAGCAGTTTTAACTTTTGGAAACCTTAATGTTTTGCATAGAATTTATGTTAATGAAGCTAACAATATTATCTTTTAGTTTATAATTTTGTTTAGAAGTGCAAAAACAGTGGATCAAAAAGAAAAGAAAATTGATTACTTAAGTAATTTGTTGGACTTTTTCTGAATTATTAGACAATTAATTTGTTTGAAGCTTCGTTGTTATTTCTGGTATTTACGTCACTGAATTTAAATCTAATACTACCATTAATAAGTTTATAATTTCTTTGTAAATAGTTTAAAAACTGAAAAAATAAACTTTTAGAAAAAGTTGTTTATCTAAGTAAGTTGTTGGATGTTTTAGCGAATTTTGAAAAGAGTTGAATTATTTCAAATTTAGTTGTTGTGCGTGATATTTGTATCACTGAATCTAATAGTATTATTTACAAGATCACAATCTCTTTTAAAAAATGTTTGGAAACAGTGTTACAAAATAGAAAAATTAGGTTTTGTAGAAGTTGACAAATTTTTTATGTAATTGTGGCAGTGGTCTTCTTTAAAACCTTTAATGTTTTGTGTAATATTTGTGTAGTTGAATATAATGTTGTAACATTTGGATTTTTATAATCTTTGTGTAGCAGCTTCTAAATGCTTCTAAATAGTACAACAAAAGAAAAAGATGATAAATTTATAGTTTAAATAATGTGTAACAACATGAAATATGATAACTATTTAGTTGCTTAAAATTGGCACCTATATTCCATTATGATGAAAACTTTTAATGTTTTGTGTAATACTTGTGTAGTTTAATACAATGTTGTAACATTTGGATTTATAATCTTTGTGTAGCAGCTTCTAGATGCTTCTAAATAGTACAACAAAAGATGATAAATTTATAGTTTAAATAATGGGTAACAATAGAAAAATAATTATATAATTATTTAGTTGTTTAAATTTGGCACCTATCTTCAACGATGACTGGGACAATTAATTTTGGAGTGACAAATAATTTCACAATAAAAATAACACTTGGAGTGATTTTTGTTATTTAATTTTATTTTATTCTTATTCAACTTAATTTAAGACATCTTTATGATTTTTTTTGTTTGTTTTGTGGATTGAAACAAATTTGTAGCCGTGGTTAGTAAATTTTATAGCTTAATTCTTCAAATAAATGAAATTTTAAAATTTATTACAAATATGTACATATTGAAATCTTGATAAATATGTTTTAATGGTATAATATGTGAAAATAAAGTAGATAAAGTTTTTGAAACTTCTCATATTTATAGCATATTTTATTTCATTTAATTATGAAAGGTCTTCGATAGTATTTATATAGGATTTGTCTTTTCATCATAAAAACGTATTTTTATCATCAAAGTCAAGTATTTTAAGAATTTTAGTCCTAAATTATATATTTTTTAATGTCTCGTTTGCAATTTTAAAATATATATGGTTAATTATAGTTATCATGGTCACTTATTTTCTTTTTTTTCTGAAGAATTTGTTGCATGTGTATATGTAATAATCACAAAGCAAAAATAGAAAAAATTCTAATAATTTATAGCACATTAGGGTGAGAAGTTGATTTTATATTGCTTAACATTTGTTGTTAAAAAAATAATGAAAAAATTTGCATGTGTATACTCTAACCTTATTTAATGTTATTTCTCAACTCCTCTTATGTTCTTTTCATCCTTTACAACCATAACAATTATTCTCCTTTTCCTTTGGTCTTGTTTTTATCTATTAAACACTATCACAACATCATCAATCATTCTCTTCTTCCATTGTGACTACTCATGAATCTTTTTTCTAACTTTTCTCGTTTAGCAACATGTTCCTTATGAAACTACACTCCTTCACCAGCTATCATCTTTCCTTTGTCTCACCACTTGTTTTTCTCTTGTTACTCTTCCTCGTTTAAAGTTGCTGAATTTTTTTTCTCGAATTTTCAAATATAACAATATATGTTAGTTGGCTTAGTTTTAGTTGTTAGATGTAGAACTTTAAATTGATCCTTTATATATTAATTAATTTCATTCTAAAATGAATATTTTAAAAAGATGTTTAACTATAGACAACATGCATGACGATGATTTGTTTCTAAATTATAAAATGACACCAAAACAACATAATCAATGTATAATGTGGTTTGTTTGAATATGTACTTGACCCCCTAAAAATATGGGCAAGCTCCACAAATTTTGACATGCCATGTAGAGCTGACAATAATTGGCTCACAACCATGCCAAGTGGATTATGTACAAAAGAAAAAAAAATGTGAACAAAATTTTATTGACCAACCAATGTAAGGATTATTGTTTCATAGGTGTGAACACATATAATGGTATAGGATCAGTTCCATTTATTTCTTACCATGTCACAATTATTTCACCCACGAAGCTTGTGTAGATTTGAAACATGCGATAAATCAACTTTGTCCCGTGAAGTGCCACAATAATATTCATTCCCAGCATTCTACACCTTTATCGTAAACTACTGTGGACTTGTACAACAAGAGATAGTTATTTGTGTAAAGTTAATATAATTTACCACCAATTTTATTTGTCAAATCTCCTAATGCTAAGAAAAACTCACACATACATGGAAGTTTATATCTTATTGGAGATTTCATATGGACTAAAGATGAGGTCTTTCAATAGTTTATAACTGTGTGCAAACTTTATCTTACAAGCCAGTTTTTTAATGTTGAGTTAGACTTAAAGTTCACTTCTTAATATGGTATCAGAATATATCCTAGTAAGGTTGTTGGACCTATCGAGCCACCCGCTATTGGGCCGCTATCAGACCACTCTTACATATAAGTTTCACGCTCGAGTTGAAGAGTCTCAGCGTAAGGAAGGTGTGTTGGAGATCTTACATCAATTAGAGATGAGACATTTCAATATTTTATAAGTAAGTGCAAACTACACCTTACAAACTGATTTTGTAAGAATGAGTTATACTTAAAGTTCACTTCTTAAATATATTTTCAATATCAAGTTGATAGTTCCATTAGTGAACATAGTGATGACATGACTTACTACCACCAAATGTCTAACCCACTTCATAAATTTGAGACAGGTGTGTAGGGTGCATTGTCCGAACAATAATCCCACAAAGAAATTCAAATTATAAAAAATATCACCTTTGTTATGGAAATAGACATTATAGACGTTAAACATAAACAAATCAATTTGTAATGTTAAAATTGCATACTACATGTGCATTAATAAATTTAATTTAATAACACAAAAACATAAAATATTTTTATTTAATACGGATTTATTGTTTATTAATCTCTTTTATTTATCACAATTACTTATTACTGTTCACTTGAATGATATATTTGTCACGTATCTTTAACTTTAATTGTGTAACATGCATGACATGTCTCCATCACTTAACTCCACATGCATAACAATCCAAATCTTAAATAGTTACTAATTTTTAATGTTGTATAAATTAAAATTGAGGTTTATGAATACCAAAATGTAAAAAGAAAATTGAAAATTGTATCAAAATTTTAAAAAAAAAAAACCACAAAAATATGAAAGGAGATCAATCCACAAATTCAACAATCAAACAAGTTTATTTCATCACAACCAAAGATTCAAATTTAAGTTTGAACGAATGATTGATTTAATTAATCAACTAAACATGCTATACTATACCAATTAAATCAAAAATCAAAATACCATTCAATTTAATTTTTATTTAATCATCAAATCAACATTTAATGAATTCTTAATTTGATTCTAAAAAAAAATGCAATTTGTAATCACAAAAAGCAAAATCTAGATAAAAAAAACTAACCCATACTTAGACTTATTTGATCATGATGATTGTCTGAATTGATCATCAATATTTAGTTTTCCATGGATAACGAATAACAAACGAATTTCAAAGAAGAAAATAGGAGGAGGAAAAAAAATAATATTAAGTGAAAAAAATGAGAAGACAGTTTATAAAACTTTAAAAATTTATTAAATGATTTATGTTTACAAGTTTAGAGTCAATTTAAACTATATAAATACTTTAAAATATAAAGTAAACATGAATTTAAATGTAGACTAGAATTAGGTTCATAAGCCTAATTAGAAAAATTTAAGCTATTACAAATAAAATTTAATCAACATGAGTTGATTTACAAAATTTCAACAAATTTTACTTAACTTCAAAAAATCATAAAAAAAATAGAAAACTCTAAATTCAGCAAACTATGTATTCATTTCGAGGATAAAAAATATACTAGAATCAGTTAAAAATAATATCTACAAAAAGAATTATATCAAAAAATAATAAACCAAATACAAAATTAAAATTTATATACACATTAGACCCAATTTATCACTATCAAAAGAAAATAAATTAAAAATAAAACATATAAAAATTTCATTCACTGTATCGTAAAGTTATAAATATGGGTTATCATTGATGTTACTAATCACTTATAAGAATCCTTTTCAAATCATCCCTTTAACATAATATTTAGATAAAGTATTTATTGTCTACTAACATGCAAATGATGAGTTATGATTATAGTGACTATTTCAATAATCCAAGTCATTCCAAATGACATAAAATAAATGTTTATCGCAACTGTTTTCTCCCATCAAATCATTGCATTTTAAAGCATATTTCTCTTTACTAACTCATCAACCATTTCAACGTCATAAATAATTTCGTCACAAAACTCCAATAACCATATTAAAAGAATCCTCTAATATGTCTAAATAACAAAAAAAAATTATAGTACAAATGATTCTGATACCGCATTCATCTATATTTAGCCAATTAAATTAACATCTAACAAACCTCTACATTCAATGATCTTTGACAAAATGTAATATGGGCGTTTGATTATGATCACTGAAAATGGGACAGAAAAATAAAATATTATCATCGCTTTTAAAATTGTTAACTCAAGCTTGTCCAGGATTCTATTTAAATAAAAAATTATGTTGATATCAACAAAGTGATCCTATCATAGTCCAATGCAAGAGATTTTACTTCCTTATCTTTTTCTTGAAAAATCACCGAAACAAGAAAAAAATCATTAATCTTTGTCCTAAACTCTTTGAACCACAATAAATAATTAATTTTACTCTCAAAATCTTTGAGCCAAAAGAGATACTTTAAAGGTTTAAATATTTAATTCATGTGAAATAAACAGTTTTTATATTCATGTAAAAATTCGTTGATTTAGAGTTCGTTTGAATGTATTTTTTTTTTAGTCCTTTCACGGAAAAAAAATCAATAATCTTACTCCCGATTTTTTTTTCATCAAAGCCAAATTAATAGATATATAAAGGTTTAAATATTCAATTTGTGTAAAGTAAAATGTTTTTTATTTTTATCTTAAACGCCTTTTATGTTTTCTTAGACCAAAAGTAATTAAAGATCACATTAAAAGTAAAAATAAGGTATTGCACCATGAAGGACATTCAAAATGTTCAGTGTAAGCATGGAGGTATATATATATATGTATTAAGGTTATTATATTTTTTGTCATTTCTTTTAAATTGAGCATAATTGATTTTAACTTTCAAGAACTCATGCTGTAGCATTTATATTAAGGTAAGCCAATTTGGAATGATGTTTACCTACACTTTCTGAGGTGCGGCACATGCAGAAGACAAAAATGCAAGATTAAATCATCAGAATAGCAGGAAAATCCACAATGACTAGGAAAATTGGACAGGATGAGTTCAAAATCACAAAGGACAAATCAGTTCAAACAATACAGAGAAGAGAAGCAACCCTTGCATTCGAACCCACAAATGAAGCAAAAGGGGCCAAGGGCCAGTGCTTCTCTTTCCTTCTCTTATTTCTTCAGAATAGAGTGGGACATGTTTGCTCCTTGTTGGTCTGGTCTTTTTCGTCCGTCTGATAATGCCAAAAACAAAAGCAAAGAAGAACCAAAATAACCTTTTAGCGATGGAATATCACATGAGCCCATATTTGTAATTACAAGATATCTTTTAAAAGATATATAATAAGGAAGGATCCAAGAGACACTGTACCTTTAAATCAAGCCTATGCAGAAAGCTTATTTTTAAGCTCGGCAGCCACGGCATCGATGAATTCCTCAGTGTTCAAATAGTGCTCTCTTGAAAGCCTACTTGCAAGAATTGAATAGTGAGTTTATTAATCATGTGAAGTAGATAAGCAAATTTACTTGGCCAATGTCGTAACAATGCAACAATGACACTTAACGTACTTGGATCCATGAATAATAAGTGCCAAGTCCTTGGTCATCTTCCCAGCCTCTACTACTCCAATGCAAGCTGCCTCTAGCTTTTCAGTGAATTCCAATAGTGTAGCATTGTCATCTAGTTTTGCCCTGTCAACATAAAATTGATCACATAATATTATATTCTAATAGTTTCTAACTTTCAAATACAACGAATAAAGGTTTGCATTCTACTATGCAAGTTAGATAGTAATATACCTGTGGGCTAGCCCTCTTGTCCAGGCAAAGATGGATGCTATGCTATTTGTGCTGGTTTCGCCTCCTTTCTGATGAACCCTATAGTGACGGGTAACTGTTCCATGGGCTGCTTCTGCTTCAATAGTCTTTCCGTCAGGGCAAACCTGAACCCACGCCATCATGCAACAAGTATCAAAAGTCATACACCAGGAACTCTCGTATTGCAAAGAAATTTACTAAACTTGATTTAATAAATAATAAATAAAAAATCCGGTTCAATTAATTAAATAATTCACAAAAAATTGTAATAAAACCAACCAATACAGATGTCATCAAACCCAATGATCCAAAACCTAAAAACAGAGTGAATAGGTATTAGTTAAAGAAAAGAAATCCATGCACAAATGAAGTTGCAAAAAGAAAGTGACTAGTAAATAAGCATATCAGACAAACCTTGAGCTAAGAAATCACTCTGCACATCACCATCATAGTTTTTGCATGCCCATACGTAACCTCCTTCACTCTTAAGTGCATAAGCCACCATATCATCAATGAGCCGATGCTCATACCTTCCAAATTCATTAGATAAATGTAAATAATAGTATAATATGAACATTTTCTTCCCTCGATACAAGAGTACCCATCCACTCACCATATACCAGCAGCCTCAAACTTTGATTTCCAGCTTGCCTCGTAAACTTCTTGGAATATGTCCTTGAATCTGCAGACAATAAATTAATAGAATCAAACAGGAGATCGTTGCAGTAAAAGTTTTTAAATATCATTAAATATTAAGTTAATAATGAATTGTATACCTTCCATCATATTTCTTCAGAATTGTATTTTTGGTACTAAGATAAAGTGGCCACTTTTTCTCTAAAGCAGTTGCCATAGAAGCCTCGGCAAAAGAACGAATAGACTGCATCACATGCCAAATAATAAAATTAGATAGAAGTTCGACAACTACCAGAAATCATTAAATATATCCAATCAAAGTGATATCAGACACTGCAGAACCAACCTCATCAGTATTGTACATAGCTAATGAAACACCTCCTTCACCAGTAAAGTTAAAAACCTCTAATTCAGTCTTCTCACCTTGGCCTTCTGGAACTACAAGTATAGAAGAATTCATAAAAACAATCTTTAGTAACCAAAATTATGTAACGATGAAAACCATGTCCCTGAGATGGGACAATGTGATTGAGTACAAGATAACTTCAGAACTAAGTACAGTTGTCTAAATCAAGTAAGAGGCTTACCAAACACCAGCTTCAGCTTTCCAGCTCCTTTAATTACTGTATCAGTAGCCCGATATTGGTCACCAAAGGCATGTCTTCCAATGCATATTGGCTTTGTCCAACCTGGTAAAGTGGTAATGTTGAGATATACACATCCCTCCATTTATCAGGAAGTAATTAAATATAATTTTTTTAATATTAGTACCAGGAACAAGGCGCGGAATGTTTTTGCAAAGAATTGGTTCTCTGAAGACAGTTCCTGAAAATTTCCAAACAAACAACCAATACAAAAAAATATACACTGTTACAATCTACTACTTATTAGCTACCAATGAGCGCCGAGATATATAAATTCACTGGTATTTAACATTTAACAAAAAAATAATCAGAGGAAGTAAGATGAGTTACCATTCAAAATGTTCCTAATTGTCCCGTTTGGACTCTTCCACATTTGCTTCAGGCCAAACTCCTTCACACGAGCTTCATCTGTCATGTATAACACTAGTATAAGCTTCGACATCTACTATCAAGTGGAACACAATCATGCAGCATACACCAAACGAAGGTAAAAACTAAAAGAATATGTCAGGATTTGACTACCGAACCTGGAGTAATAGTTGCACACTTGATTGCTACATTGTATCTACATAACAGTACAGCCATTAGATAAACCAGGATAAGTAACAACAATGCAAAAACACAAGAATAAAAAGCATTTAACCACTCTAAATTCAACATTATATGCCACGCAAAAAATATTAAAATTAAAATATTGTTGTTCTACATATCACTTGCTATATAATCAAACTACACAAAAGGATTATCATATCCCTTTTGGGGGAGGGGGTGTTCAAGGTATACAAATAACATACTTGAGAGTAGCTTCTGCGCTTTCAGTTGTAACTTTATCATCGGTCTCATCACGGTATGGAAGACCAAGGTCATAATACTTTATGTCCAACTCCAAGAAAGGCAAAATGAGCTATCCCATAAGAAATGATAGAAAAATATTAATATTACAAGCACGTTTCACAAAAAAAAAAAAAAAGTGACGATTGCATTAAGAGCAATGTGATGATAAATCACCTTGTCCTTGATTGACTTCCAGATAACCCTGGTCATTTCATCTCCTGCAATGCATTATCCACAAAAGTAAATGTAAGATAAAGGCGAAGGAGCAAGATAAAGATTGACTCAACAGATAAACAATCACCACGGAAATTAGTATTACACAAATCCAAAATCCTAGGTCACTGTTAGAAATATTTTCTATGTTAGTATTTTTTTTTTTTTCATTTTTAATTACAAAAAGGCCCGCTTTATTTTTACTTTACTCTCCGTTTTCAAATGTTTTTATTAGAAACAGTAAAAACTTAGTAAAAACATTTTTTTTTTATTGTTTTACTTTCTAAAACAGGAAAAAAAAAGCAGAACAGCTTTCTCAAAAGCAATGACCCCTAGTTTTTTACCGAGGGCGAAGGGTAAAACTGAAAATGTCAGTATTTTGGCATTCCATGATTTTGGGTATTTTAAATGAAATACTTCGTTACTAATTACACTTACACATTGTCATCTGAAAGATTGCATCTTCCTCCCTTATTTCATTTACTGTTCTAATAACAATTCAACAACTTCACTTTCCCCTGCTTAAATATGGTGGAAATCATAAACAAATTCCCTTTAAAACTAAGGACCAATGGAGGTAGATATAGCCTTACAAACAATAATGCAAATGTATAATGCCAAGGGAGGTTACTGTCAGTGCTAACGCTTTCAATTAAGATACAGACCAGAAAACTTCATAAATCTAGCTCAAACACAAAAGACAAACTAGCTCAGGCTGTCATCCCATATACTTCTCAGGCTGTCATCCCATATACTTCTCGCAAAAATCACATCAAGTTTTCAATACTCCAACGAGTCCAACGATAACGTTGGACCTTGGAGGAAGAACAACCCATGAAACCCATATTTTTATTTTCCGCAATCTAATTTTATTTATTTAACTGAAAAATAAGTCACAAACAGTAATTGTAACAAGAACAGAATAGATCTCCGCCAAAAAAAACAACTTTACAATAGAACGGATCAAATCTCCCTTTCAATAATAAATATCTAAAACAATTCAAGGCCTGGAACCTCAACACACAAAAAAAAATATCTAAAACGTTTCAAATAATGGAACCTCAACACACAAAAAAAATATCTAAAACGTTTCAAATAATGAGAGAAGGAAGTACAGTGGGCCACATAACCTATCGCAAGGAAAATATCTAATTGAAGACAGTGGAGGGGAGCACATCAACACGACAAGACACATCACGCGAAAAAAGAAAGTTAAGCAATAATCAGAGAGAGAATAAACAGATGAAACTTGAAACGTGAAACGGTAAAAATGAAGAGAAAAAAAAAAGAAAAAAAACTAGATGAAATGAAAGAAGGATAAGAGATCGGATCGAAGGAGGAAGAAGAAGTTGAAGAAACGGACCATCCATCTCGACGATAGGATTGGCGACCTTGATCTTCTGAAAGGCCATGGCTGAGTTTCTGATCTGGAAAGAAGGTTAGGTGAGAAGTGAATAATGTGAAGAGATCAGAGTTTAGCAAAAAGAAGTGAGTTGCTACTATTGGCACCACAGTATCGTGGAATGGTGGTATAAGTAATGTTTTCTCTGCCCCCACCTACTTAAGAGCTTTTACTATTTTAAATGTCAATAGATATGTCTTTTCAGAAATATCTTTTAAAAACTAGGATACTTTTTATAAATTAAAATTAGTTTCTAAAAAAGTTTGAATAAATTTTTTTAGAGATCAAATTAAATATTTTTATAAAATAATTAATTTAATTTTTACATACTTTTTTACGTTAAATGTTTGTATTGGTCCAAAGAATGGTCCTTATATGTATATATATCCAATCCGAGGGCGTGATTTTCTTTGCCGCCCTCGTGATCTTTGCCTCGCTTCCCTCTTTACCAAATTAATTGAACACTAATGCATTTGCTGAAAAAATAATTGTAATACTTACATATTAAATTTTTATTTCAATCTAATTTTTTTATTGTTTATTTAAATAATTTTTTATGTCTTGTTATAAATCATAAATATAATTAATATGAAAAATATATATTCATTTAAATGACAGTCATTTCTTTTAATGTTTAGGTAAAGATTCCTTCTTTCTTGGTGTTATTAATAAATATGTGTAAGTTCCTTCATCATTGTCATTTTTAAATAAAAAAAATCTTTTTTTATCTGGCTTTTTCAAATTGTACATTTATAACTATTTATTTCCTGTTTTACAACCCATTGAAACTTGTATAAACATTAAACAAAGAGATAAATTTGAAAAATATAATACATAATTTTTTAAACTTTCATTGATAAAAAGAAAAAAAAGTCAAACAACTACCCTATAGAAATAAAGAGTCATGTTATGCAGGATTACAAATTAGAGTATAATTTTTTTTATTTGTTTTTGTTATTTATAATGTTTTTAAGAAAATAAAGAAGTTATTTTTTACATATGATATTACTAAATAAAACTTTACATATCTTGATAAGCAATTAAGATGACTGAAATAAAATAATAATTATATCACTTAATTAACAAATAAATAAATAAAAAATTAATTAAAAATATAAAAATAAATAAATATTCAACAAAAGAATTTGATAAAAATTTAATTAAAAATATAAAAAATAAATATTCAACAAAAGAATTTGATAAAAATTGAATTAAAAATAATTAAATAAACTTAAAACTTAATTAAAATTTAAAAAAACAAACTTCTTAACTATACAATAATTCTCAAATAGAATGATATTATTTTTTAATAAAAACAAAACAATTAAAGAATTGATTTTATTCATGAAAAGTAGTAAAAATTATAGGTTTGTATTTTACTTTTTTTCATGAAAAATGTTTTTATCTTTTACTATTAAAAAGAGAATGAAATGAATAAATGGTGAGAAAATATAAAAAAGTTAATTTATTCTCCTATACGTTTTATTAATTTTTTTATTACATTTAATTTTATGTTTTAATATTTATTTTCATTATTATATGCACATAATTATAAAATAATTTAGAGGCAGGCATTCCTTACTCTATAATGGTCCGCCACTGCATCTATGAATATTGTTAATAAATATTATTTATTAAACTTTGTATTTAGTATTTAAATTATACATATACTGCTAGTGTTTATGTTTATGAGACTGTCTGATAGCAAATGTGCATAGGTAAGCACGTGTTTCTGATATATGTGCCTACTAGACACTGTCTAGTGTGTCTAATACTTAAAGTTTATATCTAATATCTTAACTATCTTCTATTATATTTATAATTTATATCTAAATTATTGCTTAACATTATATGTATATTTATTATTGTAAAACAATATTTTCTCTTTCTCTTTTTTTCTTATTTCTTTTATTGTTGGGAAGTCAACAATATTTGTAAATGTAATTTTAAACAATGTTTAATTTTGAAATTGTTTATATTTTAATCTAATATTTTTATTAAAAACTTACTGTTTTACTTTTATTAAGAGTTACAAAGTTTTTAAGGATTCTTGACTGTTATTAAGAGTTTCTAATTATCAAGAAAAAACAAATGTTAAATATTTTTGGTGATTTTAATAGTAATACTTCATTAGTAACATCTTACATGTTTGTTAGTACATGTAAAGAGTGGTTTTTTATCCCTGCCAAAAACAAATTGAAAAAATGTGAGTCATTCAGTTTGTGGAATGGTAACTTTCATCTAAACATTTCGCAAACTCTGTGATTGATTTAAATACAAACAAAATTAAGAAAAGAATAAAGTTTTAATATATTTATATATATGCTTAATTTGAAGAATAAGAATGCTTATTTAACTAAAATAAAACTTAACAAAAAAATTAATACAAAATCTGAATTAGAGTGAATATAAACCAGATAGATAAAAACAACTACATTAGATTATCAATGGCACATGGCACACGTAAACATCATGACCAGACTGGATTGTTCAGAGAAAACAAAAAAAAAAATGAGGAAAATAATTCAGCTACCTCTGCTCCTACCTAACTCTCAGGAAAATCATTCAATGTTTTTTTAGACCATTTTTCTATGGGAATAATTTAAAATGATGTTGAACTTTCTCTTTTAATTTTAATTTATTATGACTAATATAAAAATTTGAATTTAATATGTTCTCGGGACTTCTTTGTTTAAAATATAAGCAAAATGAGTAATGTTTATTCCTCTCTAGATTTAAATTTTTAAAAGTACTTCATTAACATGTAATATTTTTCCACCTCTAATAAGAACAGTTGATCTTATAGTTTTCAAAGGAATTATTGTACATATTTTTTTTCATGCCACATGTTTTATGTTTGACTTAGTTCATTGATTTAAAATTAATTTTGTCTGAATGTTATAATTGTCATGGTAAAGCTAAATTTCATAGACTATGCATATGATCGTGTTAATTTTGAGAGAATTACAAATATATATTGGAATTAATTAATTAATTAAATTGAAATTATGTATTGGAATTAATTAACTAATTAAATTCTATATTTTCTTCAACTTAGTCAAGACTGAATATTTGTATATTAAGATGTGAATGATAGTCTTAAAAGTAGTTGATATTAATTATGTATTGGAATCAATTAACTAATTAAATTCTATATTTTCTTCAACTTAGTCAAGACTGAAATTTGTATATTAAGATGTGAATGATAGTCTTAAAAGTAGTTGATATTGATGAGGATAAGAACGACCCATGAACAACTTTTCTTTTTGTCCTGTCCTATTTTAAATGTCAGTGGTCAAATAACATTATCTAGATAGGGTATGGCACAAATAATAATAACAATAAATGTAAATTAAAATATTTATTTTGGTGATAGCATTTTTTAAGAATTGATTTCTAAAATTTTGTAAGAGAGTTTACTAAAATAATTTTACATATATTAATTTCTCCTTAAAAAACGCGATTGTTATACACAATAAACGTTCAACAAACATGATTGTATATTCAGTAAAATTTATTTAACTTTACTTTTATATTTTTCAAAATGTCAATAAATAAACCAATATAAAAAATATGATAACTAGATTAACTTTTATGCACATAAAAACTTTAGTAATCATATTACTTTTATATATTATATATTATATTTTATTAATAAATGTATATAAATACAAGTATTATTTACATATTATATATTATTTGTATATTTATGTTAAGATTCTTTATTTAATATATATATATATATATATATAAATACAACAATACAATAAAAGATAAACATATTTTAACACTTATAAACATTTAAAAATATTTTTCTTCAAAATTTATAAAATCCTCTCATTTGTTTTTGTTTAGTGAATTAAGCACATATTGTAATTTGTCCAATTACATCCTCCTCACCCAGCTAAAGGCATCAACATACCCAATAACTTTTAGTCACCTAGAACTATACAATTAATAGTTTTTAATAAAAATCAAACTTCCACTTAGCAACTAAAGTTCTCAAATTTTTGGTTAATAAATCTTCTCGAGCAAAAGTTGGGTTTGACCAGACCACATGAAACTTTTATTAAATAGCTTGCCTAATGTCTCTTGTTCACCGAGAGACCAAAGCTCTCGACTTTTGATTAAAACAAAATTTACTCAACAAGCACGTCATTGAGAGTCTTATTCAAAAAGTTCGCCCAATGATTAAAACTCTCGAGTTTTTGAATGAATCAATTTTGTCGAATGAGCGCATATAACTCGTTAAACAAGTATGCAAAATTCAAAAAAATTACAGATAACATAGGAATCCTAAAAGATGAGTTTTAACTTCATGTTTTCACAAAAAAAATTGAATATATTACTCAAGTTATGTACAATTTATACCAATTTATCCTAAATGTAGTATTCTAACAACCACACTCATACATGTCTACCCACTTCTAAGCATTAAAAAAAAAAAGGTTTTATTTTTCATTCAACCAATACATACATTCAAAGTGAAATAATTCAACATCATAATCAATTTAAACAAATTAAAGATAAAAATCATTTATATCATACTCAACCAAAGTAAACTTAACATAAACTCCTTTAAACCAATACATCAATCCCTGCAAGAATCTTAACATCACCTTCACATTCAAATAGACTAACCTAAGGTACTATTTAAAACTAAACTAGTTTTTCTTAATTGTTTAGTTAATTAATACAAAATCAAAATTTTAACACCACAAAACTCACAGGAAGAATAAACATGTATATAAAAAATCATATCAATAATATGAACATTTTTTTATGATATTGAACAAACATAAAATTATCCTAACTCTAAAAACACCACATGAAAAAAAAAAACCCTCCTCAAAACGATCTTCTAAATAGTTATACTAATTTAATTTTTTATTTTTACGAATAATTAACTTGGATTAAGATTTTGACTATAATAATAACTATTGATTTAAAAGATTTATAATAATTTTCATACTCGCATATTTTTTTAAAAACTTATTAGCTTTTTTAGGAAATGATAAATCATAACGAATAAAATGTATTATTAAAAATTTAAACATAAAATAAAATTTTATACTTGTATAATTTTAAAATAAAATGAAAATTAAACTAAAAATACTGTAATAACTTAAAATGGAAATAAATATGACCATAATAATACTATAATAAGGACAATTTTAATTGTATATATTTTAAGAACAATCTTAGTTATATACTTTTATTTACTAAACTTAAATTCTAATTGAGTATTTGTTGATATTTTAGAGACTAGATACGAAATACGATAAAACTTAAATAACTAAATATATAGCTTATTAATTAAAATTAATTAAACAATTTACAAAATAAAAATAATTAAAATTGAAATATCTAAACTTAATTAAGAAGATCAAAGACGCTTTAACTCCTTATGAAAACGTAATAAAATTTGATCATCGACTACTTAAATGTATTATCAAAAATCACTTCTCTACAATGAACTTTTTTAGAGTAATCATTCAACCTAAACTAATTGGATGATCTTTGCGAGACCCTCATCCAATAAATAAATAGAAAGAATTTCATTCAAAATAATTAACTAAGTTTTCTTGATCATCGAGAAAAGTCAATAATAATAATAAACAAAATATTAGGTTTTTTTCCATTTTGGTGTACTTTTCAGTTTTAATTTCCAAAATTCAAAATAAAAATGACATGTGGCGATTAACATTAATTAAAATCATTTCTCTCTCTGCAATTATTTTTTAATTATTGGATAATATGATTGTTAGGTTTAACAATTAATAAAAAAATAATTATTATTATATAATAATAATTAACAAATAATTTTTTAATTATTTAGCACTATGTTTGTTACTTTAACCATTAACAAAAAAAATTAATAATAATAATTAACAAAACTGTAATAAAAAAATTAAGACATACAAATTTATTTTAAATTAAAACAAAATAACATAATGATAATAATAATAAGAATAATTCATATGAATTTAATAATAATTATTATTATTTTTAAATTCAAATAAAATAACATAATAATAATAATAATTAATAATAAGTGAATTCAATAATAATTATTTTTTAAATTAAATTTGTATGAAATTATTCTTCTTATTATTATTATTTAAATTAAATTCATATGAATTTAATTAAAATTCTTCTTCTTATTATTATTTAAATTAAATTCATATGAATTTAATTAAAACTATTCTTATTATTATTATCATTATGTTATTTTATTTTAATTTAAAATAAATTTGTATCTCTTAATATTCATGTTATAGTTTTGTTAATTATTATTATTTATTTTGTTAATTGTTAAACTTAGGATCATAGTATCAAATAATTAAAAAATAATTGAAGAGAGAGGAACAATTTTAATTAATGTCATTAATTGAAATTGCTAACATGTCACTTTTATTTTGACTAGTTTGAAATTATACCTATCTAGCTGGCAAAATTTGCCTATGTTGGTAAATAAATTTTTTTCTACCCATTTTAAGAATAAAAATTGAAAAGTATAACAAAATAGATTGAAAAGTATAACAATAATGTACCTTGTTTCAGTTTTAGTCACTCTCCTCGTGGGTTTTCAAACTGGGATAGGCCAAAATGGATTTGCATAGCAGTGGATAACGTGATCCAGTCATTACCGTGATTTAATTTCTCTTAAATCTGAAACTAAGCTAGGACTCGACCTTCTAAGCTAATTGCCACGAGATCTATCTTCTGATCTTCTAGAATCTTGTAAATTTGAAAAAATATCTCCACTCTATAAATCCATTGTAGAATGTCTTCCGCTGCAGAAAAATGAGAAAAATCCACCCACAACTGTCTTGGGGATGAATTGTGTCAAGGAGAATGCTTCATTCTCTGTCCCAGCTGAACCTGAAGCGAGGTTAAAGCCTGGTTCATTGCTGCTAGCTAGTCCTTATAACATTTCGATTGTTTTTGTGAGTTTCTTAATCGCTGCTTGCATCGATTGCATCCGTAGTAATGTACGTTAACGAAATAACACCCAAGGATGAATTGATACAACTTTGATATTGTAATAGAAACAAAGAAAATACTCAACAGTTATCAGTGTGTATATGATAATATGCAGAGCGATGACTGAAAAGAATGAATAGTTTGCTCACCTAGAGATAGAAAGAAGAATAATCATTCAGAAAGAGAAGAAAGAACTCAGAGAAAAGAATGCAGAGAGGCAATAGAAAGATACTCACAATGCTCATGATGTCCCTTTGGCTCCGTCTCCCTTTTTATTTTAACCTAATTCTCATTTGGACATCATGTGTTCACCTTTTCTGTTATCATCATCCCATAAATAAAAGTTATGATTATTGATGTAACCCCGCCCACACACACACACACGAAGGGGATAAGAACAAACCCCCCCTTTTCACTTTAGCTCTCTCTCTCTCTCTCTCCTACCTTCCATCCTCCATAACCCTCTCCCTTCTCTCTTGATTTTCACCCTTTATATTCCACCTGTTTCAGAATCTGATCAAGTCCTGTATTAGTTGAGGATCTTAGGATTATTTCAAACCAATCAGAATCTCAAACAGAGTAAGTTCATATTTGTTCTAAAGATCCTTTGTTCTCTATTTTTTGTTAAGTTTTTGTCATCAATATGGAAACAGTTGAGAAAAGTGTTTCTCTCAACTTGATTAAGGTTATACTAAAAGTTGGTGTTATTTGGAAAACTTAGTTCTAGATTCCTAAAGTTTGACTGATATTATTGTCTGATCGGAGGAATTGATAGGGGATCGTTGTCTGAAGTAAGGGAAGCTAGTAACTTATTTTAGTTATTTACTTTCAAATAGAAACCTAGAATAAAAGACTAGAATATATGATTATTAGTGCTCAAGTCTTTCTTGCAGGTCTGACTGGTCCTTGAGCACCAATTGAGTTGGTTATTTATTCTGATTTGGTATGTTTGATTGAACTGTCTTAAGTAATGATGTTAGAAAGAAACATGTGAGAACATTTTGATTGTTGTTTGTTGAAATTGATATGTTATGTATGATGACTGATTTATAAACTTATATGTAATCATTATGGTTGAAATGAAACCAGTGTACTATGAGTTGAAAGGAAACCAAGGTACCATGGTTACATACATCTATATGCTTCAGTATGATTGAATTGATGTGGTACATGTGATGATTGAGTTATAGGCTCGTGTGTAATCATTTTGGTTGAAATGAAACCAGTGTACTGATGGTTGAAAGGAAATCAAAGTACCGTGGTTACACATGAACCAATAAGCTTCAGAATGGTTAAATATGATTATTGTTATGACCGAATGATGTATGAAAGTTTGTGATTGAATGTTAAACTTAGTTGTATTTAACTTGAGAATTTATGTTTAAATTTGTAAATTTAATCACTTCAATTCTTTTCACTCTTATAAGTTGAAAACATTATTTTGCTAGCTTACCTTTGCTTGTCTTATTGTGTTGTGAACTGCGATGACTGTACTATGTACATGAGCAGGTGCAGAGTGAGGAGCACCTTAAAGATGATATGACTTTGAGTTGATTTTCCTTTTGTCTTGTATATATTTGTATATATGTTTTTGTATATATTTGTATATATGTTTTGACGTAGTTAAAGACTTTATGACCTTGGGATGATCATTCTTTATGTAGTACTTTGAACCTTAAATGGATGTTAATACTTGGTAGCAGACAAAAGTTAGTTTAACTGAGAATATTTTTAGATAGTCTCGCTCAAGCAGAAGAATCTCACTCAAGCGACTTTTGCACAAAAGTTCACTCTGCAAGTCTTGCCTGAGCGAGATGTAGCTCACTTGAGCACGCCCTTCGAAAACAAAATAAGATGGTCTCTGGAGTGTGTTCGCTTAGGCGAGAGTAGTTTCGCTCAGGCAAAGATCAGGAGTGCTCTCTGGGAATATTTTCGCTCAAAGGACAAATTTCTCGCTCGGGGGCAGGTGGATTTTCGTCCAAGCTAAAATTTTTTTTTCTTCTCTTCTTTTTTCCTTTTCTTCTTAATTTCTTCTTTTATTTACCTTTCATACATTAAATATTTTATGGTTTGAAATTATACTATGTTTATCTAAAAAAGTTGAATGTGAAATGCTAAAGAATTTTTGAACTATTATAATTGACAGTTAAAAAAATATTAATATTAACAATAATTATAATATTAATATTACTTATATTCTAAATAAAATTTATAAAAGTAAAATATGTTTATTATAATTATATTATAATTATTTATTATTGTTTATTGCTTTCGTAACTTTTTTAAAATATGGTTGACTTTTTCATTATCAACAAAGTAAAACACAAGTTACAATCACCCATAAATAAAAATTATGACTACTGACAGTTAAGAAAAATATTAATATTAACAATAATTATAATATTAACGTTATTAATAATATTAATAATTTTATTAATAACAAAATTAATTATGCCATTAAAATATTAATATAATATTAACAATCTTAATAACAGTAATAATAATAATAATAAAAATAATAATATTGTCAATATTATATTAACAATAATATTAAGAATTTTATTATTACTATTAATGAAAATATTAATAATGTTATTATTAATAATATTATTATTATTAGCAAAAATAATATTAATAACAGTAATACTAATATTAAAAACGTTATTAATATTATTATTAAAAACTCACAGAATAGTTACTGTATAGAGATTACATTTAGTGAAAGAAAACAACATCCATTTTTTTATATTATATTTATATAACCAAAAGATGTAATTGATTATTTAGTAGTTGACTAATAATATTGTGTATCCTTTTAATTTGATATATATTTTGTTACGTTAAGATTTTTTACAGGAAAAAAGACCACGAAGAATGATATATGAGTACACTATATAAGAGATTATGGTATCATATTTATTTTTTGTTCTTTTTATGTCACTTAATTGTTACAAGACTTTCAATTTATATTTAAATTCTTAATATTCTTTTTCCATAAATGTGAACTGAGTCTTATCACAGGATTTTATCATAACAATGGTTCACTAAAAATTTAAGAGTGAAATTAAAATCTCACAATAAAAATTTATCACATGCAACCATTATATATGTTGAATATTCGTTGAATGGTAAAATCGGATTAGAAGGAATGCTACCCCCGTAACAATTGAAGTTTCTTTATTCTCTATATTAAAAAAATATTCAATTTTTGTTTTGGTTCTCCCAATCGAAGTGGTGAAGATAACTGCCTGATGTGGCGGCAATTGAATAGGCCGCCTGGGGATTTTTTTTATTAAATATGAAAATTAGATTTTGGAAAAAATAAAAAAGATATATTCTAGTACAAAAACTTCAAATTTTACGTTTATACACTTTTAAAAGCATTATATTCATAACGTTAGATGAAACAATAAGAATTCTTTCTATCTATACACAACATCGAATTACTGTCATTATATTTTGTCTAATATATATGAGATAATTCTGATTCCTTTATATCTTTATTTTTTTCACAGAAGTGTAAAACTTTGAAATGATATTTGTGAGGATTGAAATATAATAAAGAGACGGAAAAAAAGGAAAATAATAGAAAGAAAATGAATAAAGTTTTGAAACGAAAGTTTTAAGGTTTTATTGAACTTTTCATCATCAATTACCACAATTACCACCAGGTCCTCCAAATTGCAGAGAAAATCCAACCTCATCTCCTAGATTTTCATAGTACTCAACACCATAACAATGAGAATTATCATTGACAGTTTTTGTTGCATATAAGTCAGGTCCATAATCCTGTCGTGATCCATTTTGAACGGAAACCTGCCTAAAATAACATGCGTGAACAAAATTTTTATCTGGAAAATATCCTGATCCCATTGGAGGAGAGGGAGTGTTAGGAGGAGTCAGTGTTCTCCCACCCCAACCCACTTGATCAGCAGAGGTCATGTTGGAGAATAGTTTTGCCGGAAAATATCCAATATTTTCGCCCATGAGATTTAACCACCAATGCTGTGTAAATATGTCCTAAAATATATAATAATCTTTTGTCAATAACATAATATCGTGTCTAACATTGCATAGAGTAAGTTAAATGGAATGAAAATCACCTTTGTAATAGCAAGTGTAGTTTCAATCTGTGTTCCACCGTAAATAGATATTTTATCGAATCGTCCACCAATATATTTTCCTGGATGAGTCTGGACAAACCCTGAACAATATAGATTGAAACATCCTGTCTTCTTGAAATTATCTGACTGTGTCCCAATGTAATACCACGTTAGATTTTGAAAGAATAAAAGATGTTTTTAGATAAAGATTAAAAATATATAAATAAATCTCTTCTTACTGTCCATGTCGTGAACAAATGACTTCCACTATCACCGTAAAATTTTGGAGCCACCTACATAAATTCACAAAAGCTAAAATAGTAAGTAAATATCAACTAAAACTCACTTATATATATATATATATATATATATATATATA
>Ga0209700_100885_pt1 | contig 60354 bp, 30 predicted proteins | sample SiratroredBW_FD_187528 | JGI IMG/M metagenome (GOLD analysis project Ga0209700, IMG submission 187528) | Root nodule microbial communities of legume samples collected from California, USA - Siratro red BW (SPAdes) (version 2) | ecosystem: Host-associated > Plants > Roots > Nodule | place: USA...
TATATATATATATATATATATATATATATATATATATATATATATATATATATATGTTAATTATATAAAAGTAAACAGTTTTTTATGATATAAAAATTAATATAATAATACCAGTTTATACTGTAGCGATAAATAGATTTTAATTTACCCATATTAATGTATGTTTACGTGGATTGCAAAATTGATTTTAAACAAAATTGCTTTTAGAAAAATAATTTTGGTTAAAGTTGACATGAAAGTGTAATGATTTATTTTTAAGTGTTTTTATTTTAAAAGTAAGTTATTAGCAGATCTAAATATGTCGAGAAGAGAATATTAATTTTCTTTGGATTTAAGTTCTTTCACAGTAATAATTATTGCATTTGTTGATATATGATCTGTATCAATGTCATACTTAAAATAAATTAAAAAATTTAAGAGACACTAAAATTATAACATGGCACGTTTTTAGATATATGAACCTATATCTATATTATGATAAAAATAAAGATAAATTTCTAAAAATATTCTCATTACAAAAAATCTAAAAGTTGTTAAAAACTTGATTGTTGTATATTTTTCTATTTATTCCTACTATTTAAATTCATTTATTTATAACTACCCTGATCTTAATTCATCATTCTTCTCCACCCAAAAACAAAAACTTCACCCAAAAACACTCACACTATTTTTTTAATTTACTATTTATACAGTATAATAATCAAATTATTAAATAATTCTTTAAATTAATCAGACAATTTATTACTTTAATTACCATTTATTCAATAAATAGTAGTAATTATTTTCGTATTTTTTTATACAGTTTGCTGTCTTTAATCACAAATTTCAGTTTATACAAATTAAATAAATGTTAAAAATGTGATAAAAGAAATTAAGACTGCAACAATTTTTTATACAATTTGTATTCCTATGATAATAGTTCTATTTTAAATAATTACATAATGGAGGTCGCAATTTTGTATAGTGCAGAAAACAACAGCCAAAATAAATTAAATACAAAATTTTAAAAATGCCTAAAACGCATATTTTTTTACGCAATGCTCAAAATATTTTATTAGATAAATTTTGGATCTATCCCGTTTAAGCCTACCCAACCCGTCCAACACTCATGCATTCCAAGATCTGTATAACTCAAAACTCAGTAATAGATGAAAAATGGATCTATAATTAAAGACATTTGAGTTTATAAGATGATACACCAATAACATAAATAAATTTATATATAAAAAAATCAAAGCGTAATCTTTAATGTAAAATCTTGATGTATTCTTTGATGTAAGCCATTTATCATTTATCAAAACTAATTTGAGATTATTTATGAAAATTTGGGTATTTGATTTAAATTATTTGTGATGATTTATAAAGGAATTGTTAAAAGAAAAAATAAATAATAAAATAAGGAGAAAATGGTATATTTGAATTTCTAACAATATTTTTTCAATTAAATTTCTTTGATATTGACATTCTTTTTTATTACTTAAATTCGTTTTGATTTTGATGAAAGAATCATATTACTTAGACACAAATATGAGTAATATTTAATTTTTTAAATTAAATATGAAACACATATGAATATGAATATTCATATCTCTATTCAGTCAAATCCTTATACTCATTCCGTTAAGTTATTAGAAACTTTTAATTTATTAAGTAATATTTATATATTTTTTCTCTCATAATAACCTTAAATATATAGTTATCTTTTTATAGAACTCTATTAAAAATACTCTATATTAATATTTATATTATTATAATTTTTCTTGACATTTAATACCGAAGGAAATGAAATGTGTGTCTTTTAATTTCCATAGATTATTTTTTTATAATAATTTTTTACTTTTTTATAAAATAATTATTTAATTATAATATAAAAATAAATATGACTAAAGATATAAGTATACCCATTATTCATTATCCACCAAGGATAAAGGGGAAGATAAAATACAAATTTAATATTATTAAATATAGGAACGAGATAAAAGTGAATTCTTATTTTTGAAACTACAGTTAAACTTGCTCCAACCTGCGGAGTGTTATTCCTATGTACAATGGTAGGTTCTTTTGGGCTGCTTCTTGCACCTCCATGATTTCCTTCATCACCTCAGGAAGGGAAAATACTGTTTTACTCGTATCTCTTTATCTTCTTCGTCCCTTAATCTTACCCTGCTAACCACCCTGTTGTGCACTTGTCGCAGCACGGAACGAAATATACGAGCCAACATCCATAACGAGGCAATAGAATATATTTTAGAATATAAATTTTGTACTCTAAATTGTAGAATGTGAAAAGTCGCTAGATTCCACATTTTGAACTTAATGGTTTTTTTAATAGTTTCAGAAATATGAAGGTGGAGAAGAAAAGTATTGATAACTTCCATGATGAACGTTCTTATTGAAAACTATGAGTGGATGAAAGTTTGGTAGTGAAATGCACCTCCATACCATACATGAAAAGACAAATTTATTCTTAGAATTAAATTTAAAAGTTAAAACTACCCTCCATCTCTAATTGCATGACCCAATAGTGTTCTCCCTTCACAATTTTCTGAGCACTCTTCTCCCATCCCTTCACATTTTCATTGCACCATTCATAGGGATGAGGAGAGAGGAGTGTATTTTATTTCGCTATTTTAGTGACTTCCAAATTCTAACATTCGAAAGATAAATGATATTTTGAATGATTTTCGGATTGTAAAATCCGGAAACTATTTTGGCTTTCAATTTCTCTTTCCAATTGTATAATTTCAAAACAATTTATCAAAAGTAAGACAAATCAAAAGCTAAAGCAACTTTCGAATTGGAGATGTGAAGTTTAATCCGAAAGATAACTCCTAACTTCCAGATTCTAAAATTCATAAGTCAAAACCAATTTTACATGACTTCTGGATGCTATAATCCAGAAGTCTTAATTTTTATTAGAGGGACATTTTTTTATCTTTTTATCTAGATTAATTTTGAAATTAACTAAGGTACGGAGCTGATATAATGGAGGTAAAAAAAAAAAAAACTATATTACAAAGACGTAATCTATGTTAATAAGAATTTTACTCTGTTCTCAACTAGATAACACTCTCCCTGAATTTTTCTAGCTAAAGGCTCTTATATCCAACTATGGAAGTGCATGAAGAAACATACATTCTTTTGATTCTTAATATAGTCTTTGGGCGCGTCTGCAATCTGGCTATAACTACATTCGGAGAGGATATAAATGGAAATGAACCCTTCGTTGACTTTATGCCACTTATGACCAATTCTGAAAGAAGTGGGTCTTTGAATATGGGTAAGGATGCAATGACATGAAAATTTGGATTACCTAATATCAAAAGTTGTTTTTATTCTTGAACTTCTTTTTAATCTTATAATCATCGATTTATTATTCGAAATAAATATTTATTTTCAAAATATATAATAAAAAAGTTTTATTTAATACTTTCGAACTTATTCAAAAAATAACATATTAAATATGTGATTTCTCCCTCAAATTATGGAGGTACAACAAGAATGTATGCTGTGAATGAAAAAAAAAAACAAACATACTTACATAGGAGTATCTCAGGCCACCCTTTTCTTCTTGCAGATAAGAAAATGTGAAACAACTAAATTTTCTTTAGGATTTATCAAATTTCATTGAAAAAGTTTAATTCCATATGAAAGATCATTCGTAAACACTTTATAATTCATTATACATGTGATTGGAGGCTTGGAGTATTAGATTGAGAAATTAAATAACAGGACTGAAAGATAGAAGAAGGCTTGAGACTTTCATTGTTTTGACGATCAGGTTTCATTTTTTTAACTCAGTCATTTTTTTTTCAACATTATATATATTATAATTTTTAATTTTATATAAAAATATACAAATATGTCAACTAGAAGATATGAATCAGGTTATTCAAAACTTCAAAAAGAATAGAAGACTTGATCTTTTTGTTGAACTACAAAAAGGAGTTATGGATGAATTTATAAAAATAAACAAAAAAAAATGAATTAGAAAATAAAGATAGTGCTTTTTGAATAAAAAAAATAACAATATAGATATAGGTGAAAACAACAATAAAAAAGTAGTAAAGGAAGATAATAATTTCAAACTCGTGATAACAGAAATAAAATTACAAGACAAAATAATTCTACTATTAAAAATATACATTATTCAAGTCAATGGAAAAATATTAATACGACAAGATTGAAAGAGACTTATTAATAGAAAAATACCCTAATAAGATAATTGTAACTGATATAGATTTTCCAAATGATAAATATTATATTACATTAAAAAAAAAAGGATGATTATGACTCATTTATTCTACAGATTTATATGGACTCTTTTGTTTTTGTTGTAATAAATTGTTTAATGTTGTTTATTAATAATAAGCTAGCTAACAAAGGTAGTAAATATTGGAAAAAATCTTAGTGTTAAGTTAAAGAACCATGAAATAAGTGATGAACACATTACTTCCAAATCAATCCATGCATTCATATTAGTAATGTGTTCATAAGTTATTTCATGGCTTTTAACTCAGTACTAAGATTTCTCCACTATCTACTACCTTTGTTAACTAGTTTACTAGTACAACAAATAACATTAAACAGACTACAACGAAAACAAAAGAGTCTATATAAATCTATAAAATAAACGAGTCATCTTTTTTCATGTTTCTCTTCATTAAACAATTTTTGAATGTAATATAATGCAGAAAAAATGTTTAGAGTATTTATCATTTGAAAAATCTATATCAGTTACAATTGTCCTAATAAGTCAAAATTATTTTATTTTTATATAAAATTATTGGATCGTATATATTTTTATTAGTATAATTATTGTGTTCCTATTATTATGAGTTTGAGAATCAAAATTATTATCTTCCTTGACTACTTCTTTATTTTCTAATTCATCTTTTTTGTTTATTTTTATAAATTTATCCAAAATCCCTTTTGGTGATTCAAGAAAAAGCTAAACTCTTTTTCTTTTTTTTTGAAGTTTTGAATAATATGATTCATATAACATATTTTTATTTTTTATATAAAATTAAAAACTATAATATATACAACACTGCATATAATTTATAAGTATATAAAGTAAGACTAATTTAAAAAAATGAAACCTGATTACCAAAACAAAGAACTTAATTGTAGTATCTTGTTTTGAAGTCTCAAGTCTGCTTCTATCTTTTGGTCCTGATGTGAACTCGGTTAGGAATAAACCCCAGAACCTACAACAAAGAGTAGTTGAATGCCCCAAGATCCCCAAGTATTCAGATTTAGGATGATCAACCCTTGATAAGTTGCAAGTCCAAATGAAGAACTCAAGAGAGAAACTCTCACTCCGGAAATTTTCAGATTCAAATTCGTATTTCAAATTCAAAGTGCTGTTTAGATGTTTTTTTTTTTTACTTAAGTAGACTTTTGAGCTTCTAAAAAGCTAATGTAACTCTTCAACAGCCTAGAAGCCTTCAAATTTAATGCAGCAGCATCATCAAAATAAAAAATTTAAAATATGCCCACAAAATTTTAACCTAAGCCCAAAATAGCCCATTTACACTTAAACTAAATCTGGAGATGCATTTTCTATGAGTCATTCTCTTCAAATGATTTGCTTTTAGCTCAATCTCCTTCATTTAATTCCTTCATCAGCCCATATCAAATTGTGATTAGGCTTCAATTCAATCTTAGACTTTGCGCAGTTAGACTTTGTTTGCGCAGTCAAAATGTCTTGAATTAGCCCAATCAATGCCTTTTTCAGTTTTTGGGCCTTAGACCTGGTGATTGGTCCACTTGGAATTTGCAAAGCATCATTTGAATTATTTATTTGTGTAGGTGTTTGAGGTTGGTTAAACTTTAGCTCTTGGTTCTCATCAGGTCCTATCATTTAGTAAGTGTTTAAATCTAATTTATAAATTCTAAATTTATAATGTTCTCCCTTAAATCTACACAAATTATTTCGGAACTAATTAAACAACAATGAAAAATAAAATGTTTTTAAGATTAATTCATCAATTTGATATTGATTTTTACCTGATATTGATACACTCAAAAAGATCAAAAGTCAACACAAACTCCGATTCCTCAATCTACAACTCCAAGCCACTAAATAGACACACACACACAAATGCACAATATACAATGATAGAATAAATTTGGAATTAGATAACAGCCTAATGACAATCAAACACTCAAATTGAAGCAAAAATATGAAAAAACCAGTGAAAGAGTCAGAGAAAGAAAGAAGATAAGTGTAAAAGTAAGAGGAAAATAGAAAATAAGTGGAAGAGTCAGAAAAAAGGGAAGTAGACAAACGTCAATGATGAAACAGTAACAGAAAGAGATAGAAAATTAGAAAGTTTTAATATTTAGTAAAAAAAATAGAAAATTAGAAAGTTTTAATATTTAGGATTATTTGACTCTTCAATATCTTTTATTTATTTTTTATTAATTTATTAGAAGAAAGTTTCAAAAATAATATTTATTAAATAATATTTATAGTATCTATATAAATTTAAAGTCATTAAATAATATTTATAATACTAATATAAATTGAAGGTCAGTTAAGATATTTTAAATTTTTAATTAAAATTTAATTTTAAATGTAATTTTAAAATTAAATATTTTTTAACTTTATAATAATATATTAGTATTAATTTCTTTTAGATTTAAAACTATTAGATTACCTACTTCACCTTAAGCCAATCATGTGAAGAGTTTACTAATGAATTAAACAAGACTGGAAACGAATAAACAAATTGATTAGTGAGTTTGAGAAGAAAATATATAAATAACGGTCATACAATCCCATTAAAAACTAAATAAAAAAACAAGGTAATTACACAAAAATAAAAAAAATATATTTAAAATACTCAATAGAATAAAAACTGTTAATAAAAAGTTCAAATAAAAATACTCAAATTCATAATAAAATTAAAATTTAACTAAACTTATTTTATAATTTGTTTTGGAAAAGGAGTTCCATGGAGGATTAAAATTTTGTATGAGAATAAAAATTGACGATTTGACACTTTTGGAGGAAAAAGCCTCTCAGGCCCAACAACATTTTTTACAAGCTAGCTTGTGTGGAACTTTGGGCTTAGACTGACTCAATATCACAAGCCCGTTGCCAGTGTTATTTCACACCCCTTTATTCTATCCCTACATCCTGTCTAGTTAAAAAAAAATATCTTACACGAAAATGGGTTTCTTTGTGTATCATGGCAAGAGAAAAAGATATATTTTTATACTACATAATGGAAATTTGTTGTCGTACACAAGCAATAAATTTATCAGTTCATCATGTGCAAAATGTCTGTGATACTGAAAATTTATTTATATTACAAACTGTAAACTTTTAATCGCATGGCAGTAAATATAAGAATAACTTTTATTCACCTATATCAGTTATTAATATTAATAAAGTGTATCCATGTAATATAATAATAAGCAAATACCATATCCGTAATAAAATGCTACGAAAATAATAAAGTTGTATACAAAAAGATAATGTCGATAATAATTATGTATTGCAGTAAATCTTTAGTAAATATTCAAATTCACGTCTTCTCCTAATAGTCCCAATTCAATTCAACAAAGTACTAAGTTCCTATATATATTGTGTTCATTCAATCATAAATTACCTTGATCTTAAATTCATTTAAATATTTTAATCAATGAATGGTGTAAAATATATGTGCAGATATATATTTTAAAATTGAAAAGAGAAAGTAGACTTCTTCAAATATTCCGGCAGAGTGGTATAGTTTAGGGTTTATTGTAGAAGTCATTGTCAAAATACAAACAGAAAAAACAAAAATGTTGTTCAATGTTTTCACTACACTGCATCGAACCCCAAAAACAAAACTATAAACCACTAGTTAATTGTTTATACTTTCTACTTTTGACAAGTTTCAATTCTGACTTGTCAATTACTACTGTACTCATGTTCACATTAACCACGTGTCCCATTAGGTTTCCATTAAAAAATATAAATACTATTTTTCTTCCTTTTAAACTCCAAAAAGTGAAAAAAAAAAAAAACTCTACAAGGCACCACTCATCATGCTTCTTCTTACCTCATTATTTGTCCCTTTGTTTCATATTACCATCTTTTACAAGAGCCATTAGGCAACAATAATTGAAACCAAGAATCTTCTCTGCCTCGCATAAACTTTTTGGTGAACATTTCATCTAACAAAACACATCACAAATAAGATTATTCCAACATTTACGACTTTATGTAAATTTAAAAGAAAAAAGTTATTTGTACAATATATTGTTATTCATTCAGCCTCTCTTCCAAAATAGCACCCTTGCGGGTCTTAGAAGCATAAAGATAAACCCTCTTTTTAGAATTGTTTAAAACCCACATTCAACTAAACCTGCCCCACTACAATGAACCTTTCACAGCATTTTTAAACACGGTTTCAAACAAGAATTTGTGCCATTAATGTGATTAATCACAATATTAAAAGTTATCATGGCACATGAAATATATGACCAAAATAATTAAAGATGAAGGCAAAACACTGACTTTAATTTCATACCTAGGTTGCGTGTTCTCCTAAGAGTAGTAGTTGTAAACCTCTTTGTCTTCTTGGGATTGGCAAGTACTTTCTTTGGTTTAGTGTCCTCCTTATTCCATCCTTATATATATGTATATTAAATTAAATGAAAGCTATAGTGATCTAACTTCTTAGGTTAAATTATTTTAAGATTCATATATGTTATCTCCCATGAGCTGGTTTCTTTAGCAAGAACTTTGCTTTTAAAAAATAAATAATTATAATAGTTGATAGTGAAATTTAAATGTATCAACATTTTTTGTAATTCATCAACCACATATTCCCCTCTCACCATCATGTATTAATATAAGTAATTTTCAATTTGTTCTTTCAATCATAAATAAAGTTATAAAACACAATTAGATTGATGTTACCAAGAAGTTTATACAAGGATAAATGACTTAGATGTTTTGAGTTGTCCCTTGTGTGCTGAAGCAAGATAGGTGCATGAAGTTGTTTGGTTTAGTTGACCAACATGGGTGCCTTGCGTAGGCACAAGATAAAGTTAACAGAAAAGGAAAATTGGTGGCCCAATTAAAAGTGGTTCTTGGTTGGAGATGCTTATGTTTTCATTAGTGGGATGTTGTGGATACAAGTGATTGGCCAAGTATTTTGCCATATGATGCAAGAATAGTGCTTTGTCTATCTTTCCTTAAAAGTATCTTAACCATGCATGGTTAACCTACATTAATCATAACCAAATCTTATGATTAAAATGATAAAAACATTATTAATTTACTACAAGAACAAAATGCATCAAATGTTAAATGAATTTTCTTTCCATTTTCCCCTCATATAGGATAATTAATATTTTTACTGAACACCTCCTGTCTTGTTACTTTAGTCATATTATTCTTTTTACCTATTTTTGTTTTCATTTATCAAATTTAATTTTGATAGCAATGGTCCCAAAAATAACTTATTATTATTGATGTAGTGCTGAATACTATAATTTAGAGTAGACAATGATTATTAAAAAAATACTTCTGAATGAAAAGTGAACAATGCGGCCGACATGCTTACATAGTGTCACCTAGGTAGACATGTTTAATTATGTATTCGTTCTATTATTTAATTAATGGAATCATTATTATATTTATTTTGAGTTCAAGTATATATATAATCAGAAGGTTGTATGGACGAGTTATAGAAAGAGTAAAATATTTTCATTGTTATAATTTATTTAATTATCAGTTTTAGTAGTAACATTCAAATACCAAATAAAATACATCCCTAGAAATTTTTTTGATGCTTTACTAAGAACTTGAAAAATATAATAGTACGAAGGTATAGATAATTTGTTAACGAACATTCCCTTTAATTAATATTGATATTTATAAATTTTAGACCTTTGATGAACAACGCATAACAACAAAAAATGTATTCAATTCTTTTATATATGTTCCTTGTATACACTCGATTAATTAGATAATAGTACAGAAGATTTGAAATCTTTGTAAACAAAATATTTGTTATAAAATACAACATATAATAACAATTTGGATGAAAAACAGTCATTATAAGTTTTATCATATTTTATTTGTAAATGCATTTTTTTTTATCACATATGACAATATTTCAGGAAGAAACTGTTATAGTGTATGTTACTTTTTCTAATATTTTAAATATTTTTTTATAATAGTTATTGATTAAATAGTTGCTGAAAGTAGTATATAATAACACTGTAGCAAGAATCTCTCTTGGTGTATGTGCAGTTTTTTTTTTTAATGGTGTGTTTTGATCGGTACCTTTAACATGCATGGATTTAATATTGAAAAAACCATTCATGACCATAATTATTTCCCAATTATCATATTACGAGCAATCACTATATAATTTAACAAAATTTACCATCAAATTTACTTAAATATATAATTAAAATATCGTCTTAGAAAACTTAATTTTATTTTGTTTTCTTTATATTAAACATATAAAGGTAATGAATTCGGTTGTCGTTTAATATAAAAGTAATGAACGTTTTTAAAGTTGAATAATTAAAATTAAATATAAAATTTATTATAATATGAACTAATATAAATTTGTATGATATTTTATTTATTTATCTATATTGTTAATGTTGTATAAGTTCTTTTAGTATAATTGTACATTCAATTGTATTTAATTTTATGATATTATCAGTTTTTTTAAGAAGACAATATAAATCTTTTATAAAGTTTTCAAAATCAATTTACCTCTCTTTTGATTTAACTTAGCTTCATATTCTTTTCTAACAATTTATAACAATTATGACTTCTTAAAAAATTTTAACATATTTACATAAGTTAACATAAGTCCATAAATAAGTAATAATTTAATGCATCAATTCATGTATTGCTTGGTCTAACCTTTATTGATTCCAATTTGTATAATGATCATTCTCAATTGTATTATGTAATAGTCATATTCACAACCTCCAATTTTTTTTATTACCCTACATATTAAAATAAACACAATTAGATCAATTCATTGTTATACAAAAGCAAACAAAGAATACAATTAAATCACCTTGTAGTGCATTCATGTGAACTTTTCCTAATCTTACACTTGGTCCATTGGTCCATTTCTCAATATGTTAGATTCAGTAGACACTAAAAACATAAGAACATATTTGTTAGAGTTCATCTTATTATGTAAGGTGAATATAATAAACGTTAAATAAAATTTACTTTCCAGTCTACTAGTTGTTTAAAGTAAGTAGAGGGCTTCTTGAGCAAGGAGAGAAACCTTGCAACAATGGAATCTTGTCATTGGCACCTGTATTGGAAAACAATTATTGCAATATGTTTAAATAATTCACTATTATTTATGATATGGTCTTGATCAACTTACTAAGATGTAGAAACTAAGTATTCTTTGAACCTAACCACTCATGACTAAAACCAAGTATTCTTTGAACCCAACAACTCCTTATTTAAATAAAGTATTCTCTCAATCCATTCACTCCTAGCTAAAACTGAATATTATTTGCTAAACAACCACTCTTGGCTAAGATAGGTAAATTATTTGATTAATGATCAACCTGATCACCGGGTTGCTCATTAGAGAGAAACAACATCTTTTTACGTATATGATGTTTGTGCACTTATCTAGTTTGCTACGAAAACACACACACTATTCTTTATAAAACTTTTTCGGAAACATAATATTTTGACAGAGTTGCAACACTTAAACTTCATCAAGCTTGATCTTCTTCTTGAATAATGACTTTATATAAGTACTAAAGAATGAAGTAGTTGCAAAAATCATTTATAATCATTGAGCAACTTTAGCTCACTTAAATGTCTTTCTTGCATTTGATGAGGTTGTTTGATAAGGATGCATTAAATTCATTTTGCACAACATTACTTGCTCTTTTTTTCTTGATAACTGACAATACTTATCTCTCTAGATTGCATAACCTTTTATACCAAAACATGTGCACACTATATTGGACAAATAACTAGGTCAGAGTTGACATATATTTATGTCAAGGAGTTGTTAGAGAAAGTAACTTTAACTTTTCATCCAAGAGATCATTGAAGTGACCTGTGTTTGAATGAATCTTTTTAGCAGATGACAGTAGCAAACATTTCCTACAATATATATATATATATATATATATATATATATATATATATATATATATATATATATATGTTCTTGTGTCGTTTGAGCACATTCATGCCTTGTCATACATAAAAAGAAGACAACACAATGTTGCATCATATGACAAACAGAAAACTTGCATCTTACATTATATGTTTGTTGAATGTATATTATTGTCTTACAGAAGAAGCATAACTATGTTTTATACTTAGTTGTTTTAAACTATTAATCAAAATTGTAGACGTTGAACTTTTACCTGACAATAACATGTAATGTGAAAAGGATAAGAGATAGAGAGATTTACACAAGGTATTTATATATTTGCTTATCTTATAAAACCCATACTTCATCTAGTTTTTTTTATCAACATAGTCAAGGTTCTACTAAGACAGACTGACAAGTATCATTTGAAACCAACTACTTCTGGATAAACACCAATATTCTTTGGACCTAATCATTCCTAGGTAAACATAAATATTCCTTAGACTCAGCCACTCCTAGCTAAACATGAGTATTATTGAACGTAGTCACTATTGGCTAAGAGTGAGTGTTCTTTGAAATGCAACTACTCATGAAAAACACACTTGGTCATAAAAAGGGTGATCAAAAGATCATAGGGTTTCTAAATAGAATAGCGTAATGCTAAGTAAAGAGCATTGACCGGGTCTCTAACCAAAACATTGCAAGATTATCTTGAAAGAATGAAGAAGTGAACATCCTCTACAAGCATAAAAGAATATTTATAAGTTTGACACATGAAATGCTCAAGGATTGAATCTATTAGATGAAGTATGCTTATTGTCTATTGAAACAAAAGATTATCAGGCAAAACCATTCATGATATCTTTTTTAAGCCATGCCATAAAAGTTTTGTTGTGCTTCATCAACACCCACTTCTTTGATTATCTTGGATTATTCTCTTTGACAATGCCTTTGTGTTCAGATAAGTATGACTAGTACTTAAATTATCAAATGGATCCATTCCATATGTAACTAGTCAAAGTCTTATATTCTTGATTCATTTTCAAATTGAGTAAATTTCCATTGCAAAGAATCTATGGATGATGGAGTAGTCGACCATATTTACTCCCATTTGTATGCTACCTAAGGTTCTTAACATAATTTGGATTCACAAACAAATGTTTAACCCTTGAAATTAGTAGAAGATACCAAACAGACTTTGCAAGTAGACCATCCTTTGCTACCTTCTCATTATTGTCTTGATTTTGTAACATGACAATTCACACTTGGAATATCTTTTAACTCTTCAAACTCTTCTCTTTATAAAAATACAATAAATAGGAGATACATGTATTTTTCTATACTCTACACTATCTTCTTTGTTTCATAGTTTCAATTGTATATTGTATTCCCTTATGGAAACACGCAATTCAACAACTGAAGAAATCTTGTGAAGCTTTTATGGTGAACCTATTCATTGCTTTCAAATTCATCAAGTTTAATACTACTAAAAATTGTGTGAATTTAGTTTAACCAGGATACAATTGAGTATTTGCACTGCTAGACATACTTTCCTACATATATGCTTTAGCAAAGAGCCTACTCTAACATCATATATGTTATATATTGTTGAATCAACAAACTCCTCAAATTGGCACATGCTTGACAAATCTAACAATTCATCATGTCACACTCATGTTGTATAATTCCAGAAGAATCCATCACAAAAAGAGATGTACCCTAATTTCAATAACATACAATCTTCTCCCGTTTAAACAATTTACACAAATTTACCTAATGCAATGATAACAAATATGAAGTTGTGTCGACATTAACGATAAACCTAAATGAAGATAAGTTGCATGATTGTAATGTAAACAATAAAAAGAAAACAATAATAGAAGAGTAACGATATGTTACTCAATAAAAAGAAAAAAATACAGATCACAACACATAATGACACAATTAAAATGTATTTAAAGATATATAAAAATGATTTTCAAACCAACTGTGATGATTTCTAACATTTAACAACGGTTCACAAATTAATTATAATTATTTTTAACGATACTTCTTATACAATTATTATTATTATTATTAAATTGTTCTTATTTACGAAGAAACCATAATGTATTTTTTTCAAATGATAAATATTACATATTAACTTTTTTTATATTAAAAAATGTTATTAACTGTTTAATTAACTTTGGTTGGATCATAGTTTTAACAAATATAAAATTAAGATCCAAATTCAAAAGTTAGTGAGGCAAACACTATCTGTCCAAATTAACATGTTTATATGTTACTATATGGAAATTCAAAAACTTAGTGTTGCTCTAAAACATTAAACCACATTTGTAAATCTAAAGTACTTTCCAATAAAAAGAACAGAAATGGTCTCAAAAATTATCTTAGAGTTGACAGTTATACTAAACATAAAAATGGTCAATTTTTAAGAGAAACAAATATTTATAGAAAATTTCAAAGGAGTAATATAGCTAAGATATGCCATTTGTTTGAACAAGTTTACCCAAAAAAAAAAATAAGAAAATAAAATTAACTCTTCTACAAAATTAACATTAGTTTATGTATTAATTAAATTATTAAAACTCTAGCGTATAATTTTTAAAATTTTATTTTTAATTTGTGTATAAATTAATTTTAATTTGTATATAAATTATTTAATTTTTTTCACTTAAAAAGTTTTTATCGAGAAGGCTTCCAAGTATGTCAAAAGTATATTTGTAATTTTAATAGCTATTTATTTGCATTGAGGCATTGTCAATTTGGCTCCCACGTACTACACAAACAAGAATTAGGCATAGTGGCCCTACATTATTGATAGTGAATGTTTTAATAGTAGTTTTATTTTTGGTTAGGTATTTAATCATGTTTTATTAAATTAATGATATTTTAGTACTGTTTTCTTCACTTTCATTATAGTTTCCCCACCGGTTCATAGTTTGCAGGGTAGGTTGCGTGTCTTTTCTGAATTTTAGGATTATTTTTTATTTTTATTATTTTTGAATTTTTTATTTATCACATTTAGTTTGCTAGGCGATGAAAAAAAGAATTAAAACAAATAAAATATTAAAATCGTTATATTTTTCACTAGAAGTTAAAATAAAATCGATTGTTTATACATAAAGAAGTCTCTTCGGTGGGATTAACGTGTGTGAATTTACAGCTCTTATTTTTTGATTTTTAATTTGATTTGATTAATGTTTTTTTAATTAAGGTGGTTAATTATGTTTGTTTATCACGTGACAATTTTAATCCTTCAACGTTTAACTATCAAATTGCAATGAACACGTATGTAATATATTTAATTATTAATAATATAAGCAAAATGGGAATGCCCATGTCTAAAGACAACATCGCTTTGTATATTAAACAAATTTCTGTCATAATGATCCACGGACAACAACACTAACAAATACTAAGAGATTATTTTTTTAATTGAGATTCTAAAAATATTAAACATTACTTTCTGTGAAAAAAAAATCTTGACATTCTAATAAATTATTATAACCACTTATACCATTGTTTTGTCCTTTTTATTAATAATTACAAATTTTATTTTTTAAATGATCATATTGAAAAAAACACTTTGTTAAATGATGTTAGAAGATATTTTTTATCTTACAATTTTCAATTTAGATGAATGTGTATTAATTAAATAATTATATAATTATATAAATAGTAAATTTCTATATAACAATCACAATTGGAAAAGAAAATTTATAATGGTTTTATTTATTGATTTTAAATAATTGTACAACTACTCATAAATTTCTAAAAATTAACATAAAGAGTTTAAATTTATAAATATTATTTTATATTAAATATATTACCTCTTTATTTTTTTTAAATAATATTTCTTAAACTCACATACTCATGACATTGACATAGTCTTGTTTTTATCTCTTTTGTTTGTGTTTACTCTTTTATACACTTATACACTTAACGTTATAATGACTTTTGGAGTTGGGGGCTTATAAGTGTCTCTATAGTGATGTTGTCATTGACAGTTACTCCATTCTAAATAAACAACAAAAATGTTTCAGGTAATAGAATAAACCTGGCTTAGAAGCATAAAATATGACAAACTTGGCTTAGAAGTATAAAATATGTTTAATGGTGATCCAAGAATAACCCAATGCAATTTTTTAGAAAAGAATATAACAGGAAGGGCTTATTGCTTGAAATACTACTTGGCAGGAACTCAAAAGGATGTAATTGTTGGACAAATTGGATTGGTGAGGTAAAAAAAATGTTCAAAGTTGTTGTGGGCTTGCAACAAAGATTAATGAAAAGGCAAGGTCTGATATTGAGGATGATGATGTAGAAACTAAAAAAAGAAAAAGGAATGAAGAGGAAGATGTGAGCACTCGTAGAAATATTTTTAAGAATATGACAATAAACAATTCAAAGAGATAAAGGTAGAGAGAGATTTACATTGATTACTTATATACAAATGTGTCAAAAAAACCTAGACTTCATATAGTTCTTAATCAATATGATCATGTTCCACTAGTAGACTAACGTTGTAAGATACAAGGGAAATGTTCTTTGGACCTTAACCACAATTGGCTAAACAATGAGTATTATTTAGACTACAACAACTCCTAATTTCACTAAGTATTATTTAGAACATAACCACTTTTGGTTAAATAATGAGTATTATTTGAACCACAACCACTTCTGACTAAAACTGAGTATAATTCCGACAACAACCGTTCCTAGAAAAACACTAGGCATTCTTTGCACACATAATCACTCTTGGCTACGCACTAAGTATTCTTTGGAAATGTATTCATTCCTTACTAAGCATTAAGGATTATTTGAACCACAATCACTCTTGGTTAAATACTTTGCTTTTACAAAGGGTGTGATCTAAATGATCATAGGGTTTGCTCACCAAAAGAGAGATTACGTCCTAAGACAAATACAAATGAAGTTCCCTCTTTTAGATTGTTATTAAACACAGACATTGTTCTTACTCACAAACTAAGGCTTGATGATTACTTAAGATTATAGAAGCATTGTTATCATTTTTGTCGTGGTTGTTTACCTTTCTTCTTTTTCTTCTTCAAAAGATCTTCTATATATAGAGATTGAGAAGAAAAATATAATTACAAATCCTTTGGAGTTATTGTGATTTCTTGCAAAGTTTATCTTCTTCTTGTATATATTCACTATGTTCTTTATATAACATTAAATATGTATCTCCTGTTTACGTATGATGCATAATATGACTTACTAGGTACAGGTCAGATAACTTTTTTCCTAATTGGAATAAAACATAGGACCTAAAGAAGGTTGATGGTCTTCTTCAAATTGACATTTCTCTTTTATGGAAGAGTTTTTTGTACACTCTTCAGGAGATATTTCATGTAGACACGTCTTTGTAAGATCCTCTTGTAAGAAAAGAATAGACAAACATTCTTTGGATTAATAGAATAAACATTTATAAATATTTAATATGTACCCTGAAATGCTTTAGGCTTTGTGTAAGCTTTGTTCATAAGAAATGAAGATATATAAATAAGATGTTATGTATTTATTTAATTACATGAAACACTTTTTATCGAGATTTAATAATTATAAAATCATATTTTAAACACTTAATCAAAATCAAATAGAATTCTAACACAAACCATGTAAATCTAAAATTAATCATCGAAATACATTTTATTTTATTATATATTCAAAGACCAAATCATTATAATAATTTCTTGTTTGCCATAAATCGATTGCTAACTTAATAATTTCACATATATTAAAATTTATAGAACATACTAATTATTTTAGTAACCAGTCTATTCGTGACTTCAATATTAATCTCTAAATTCGTTAATGATTTATAAAAAAAAATTACTAAAATGTTTGGCTTGCTAATTACCACTACATGATTTTAGTTATTATTTAACATTTTTATAGTATTGAATTTACAATTTAAAAGAAAAATGCAATCAAACAAACAAATCTTAAAAATTGAGTTCACGAATTACAATTTACAAATGAGATAATACAAAGACATTTAGCATCAAGATTTATTTTTTCATGCTTCTAATATTCTTTTTGAACTTTGTTGATTCTTTTTTCCTTTATATAATTTATTCATCACGGATCCGAATTTATCCAGTTTGTTTAAAATGAGGGTTTTATGAATCAAGTCCCAGGACAACTAACTAATACGTTCTAGTTAATTAAAATTAAATTATCTAAACTATAATTAAAAAAATTAGTAGTATCATTTGTTATGCAATAATACTATTTTGTATTGTTTCATCATACAAAAGTAAATTTCAAGAAATATTTTTATCTTATGAGTCATCTTATTCCTTTTAATAAGATGAGAATGTAGATTAGTTTCCAGCTTACTCAACCAACTAAATAATGTTAAGTGAAATTAGATTATTCAACATATTTAGTGACTCATTTCAATTAATCCATTAATTTGATAAATCATTGATGGTAGAGTGGTTCAATGGTCAACCTACTTTCTAAAAAGTAAAAATAAAAATTACTTCAACTATTTAACTTTTTTTTAAGGATTTTAGTGTTACTAGAAAATTAAATTACATTCTTGTTATTTTTAAATTCAATCCCTCTAAAACTAATAGAAAATTAATTTGAAAGGAAAAATTAAGAGTAAATTAGTAATATGTTTTTAATTCCTTAACTAAATTTGCCTACTTAAATTAGTTTTAAAAATTAAACATTTATTTTTTTTTGTCATTTGTTGAAACTTGGCTATTGCCATGTGGGATGAATCAAAGATTTTAGTCCACTGTAATTATTAAATAAGTCTAACGCATCAATTTTTTAATAAGATCATGAGAGGTCAAACTAAAAGGAGTGGCCACTTTTTCACCTTGATTTTTAACCACCCTTGCACAAATTTTAACAATATTGAACAACTTACAGAACTTGTTTAAACTCTAAAGTGACGCTCCTCATAGATAATGCTGCTCTTACTACACCGAAAATATTATTTTATTAATATTGGAGTATTAGTAAACTATAGAGATGGATATTTCGAGGTGTTATTTGGCTAAAAAATCTAAATCGATACAAGGTGATCCGCACTCCAATTCTAGGTTAATTTTATTGACTTTTCGACGTAATGATTGTCATGTGGATTTGCGATTAATTTGTATAAGTAAAATTTTAAAAGAAAACTTATTTCTAAATATTGTAATAATAATTTTATTTTAATGTTTTATCTCCTTTTAATATTTCATGAGTTTATCAGATTGTTATGAAATATAAAATTCAAATAAATACAAGATTAATATAATTTTTATAAATAAGAAAACATAAAATAAAATTATTATTATTAAAAGATTATAATAACTAATTTTGAAGATTTTTACATTAATTAAAGATAATATATTTTTAACAATTTGTCTATACACACATTATTTTACAAACAGATTTTGTAAGATTGAGTTAAATTTAAAATCTATTTTTTAAAATGACATCATAACTTATATTAATAAAATATAATATCAAAATTTATTTTAATAAAATTGTTAGACCTATTTAATTATCAAATATTAAATATTTTTAAATATAAAATTTCACAAGTTAAAAAATCTCAATATAAAATATATTAGACACCTCACGTAAACTAAGTAAATTGTAAATATTATCTGACAAACAATCGATTTTATAAGATTAGAGTCTATTGCTTCATAAAACATTATTTTATTGTTTCATTTCAATAACATTAAGAAAATAATATTTTTTTATTACAAGTTATATGAATTAACATGCCTAATTTGATCATTGATTAGACTATACAGGAGTTATGTAAAATGGCTAAGCGCTTGAGTAAGTTAAAGTAGTGGCATGTTGCATACTTTTTCTAACAAACTAGTGGTTTAGCCTACATGACCCAACACATTATCATCCGAGTAAATTGTACACTTATTATAGGGTAGGGTAAGGTCAGAAACACATAGTGAAACAAAAGAGGTCATTGTGACAGACAAAAAAAAATTGAGAAGTTGTGAGACGACTGAAGAAGGCCCTTTTAGGCAGAGCTCCCACTCCAAAGGACACAAGGAAGAAGTGAGTAGTGATGATCTAAACACTTTTGTGGGCACCTCTTTAATAAAAATGACTTCTATCTTAAATTACCACTTTGCATTTTTTTATGCTCCCCAACTACTTTCCACTTCCCATTCTGCCCTTCATCTTCCACTCAATTTATGCCCATATGCCAAATTCTTTGTCCAACCTCTGTCTTCTTCTTGCCTCCTGTGAGGTTAACACATCAACAAAAGGTCGCACCCAACCCCGTTATCGCTCTTAGGGTAGAGGGATTTCTTATCACAGCGTTTTATGCATCATCACGCCGTATTCTCGCAATTCAATTTACACACAGATCAAGCTTCTATCTACCTTTATTACTTTGCTCTATGCCTTTGTTCCTTCCATGATGGGTGTGATGATGATCTATATTCACTTCTTTCTATTGGCTGTTGATTCCATCAGAATGATTTGTGGGTTTGTCAAAATTTATTAATTCTAACACAGATTTAGTTGTGGCTGTTATGCTTTTGCACAAAGGTTAATAAACTTATAAAAACAATCTAAAACTAAAGTTGGTACTGATTAAATATGTTAAATACATATTTATACCCGTGTTAAATTTGAGTTAGAATCCTTAATTATGACTCAAGGTCTTCTGTGAATGTTATATGCCTTCTACTAAAAAATTTACTTTTGATGAGAATTTTGGTAAAACTTTAATGAGAATGTGTAGATGAAAATGAAGATGTAATAATTTCTTGATTGGACTTAAATATAATAAAATCTTGTAAAACTCTTAGCAATATCAAAGATCTCCTAAAGGACAAGTTACAAACTTTATACATCAATAATAATTTTGACACATTTTTTGTCAACCTTGGAAATGTTACTTGTTATGTATAATTTACTTCTTATTCTAATTTGGGTAAGAGTTCTCTAATCTAAAGTTGATAAGTCATGTTAGCTATCAAGATATTGTTTAAAAAAAAGATAAATATTAATGTTGCATGAAGCGCATTTAGTGTATGGTAGATGTAATCTTGAAGGTGAAAAGCTGAAGTAAAACTTTTTAACAGGCAAAAAAAAAAAAAAGATTTACAATGACTCTTTATATAAAGTAGTGTGAAGTTGAAGTTGAAGATCAAGAACAAGTAAGAGTTGTCAAAACATTGTTAATATTTTTTTCCAATACTTTTGTGCCTAAGTTTTAAAAGAATATTGCTTGTGTTTATTTTAGTAAAATAGAAGAATATTGATTGAAAGATGTTATCTCTTGATCTTGTAAGTCAAAGCCTGCGATCATTTATATCACATTTCATTGTAAAACTCTTTTAGAATGAGTAATTGTATTTCAAAAAATACTCAAATCTTGGCTAGGAGTTGGTGTGTTCAAAATAATATTAGGATTGTATAGTTAGGAGTGATTGTATTCTAAAAAAATACACTAGGTTGTTAGTTAGAATAGATGATTTATTTAATTAAAAGTGACTAACTTCTAAATAATACTTTGTTATAACTTTGCAGCTTAGTCTATCTAATAAAACTTGATTAGTTGATCAATAACTAAACATAGTATAAAAATCTCTAACGTAAATCCTTGTTAAACCCCTTAACAAAAGAATGAAAGCTTTTAAAAATCAAGTCTCGAAAACATTATTACATAAAAAACTTGCATATGATATTAATCATTAGACACAATTTTGTAAAAAAATTCAAACAGATTTTGATACATAGTTAAATCTTTTCTTGTTGTGTATTTAACTCGTTTTTCACATAATAAATATCAGTAAACTATTTTTCAAAAAGGATGAAACATTTTTTTTTAATTTGTAGTGTTTTTTTTATGTTGTAGAAATTATTTTTTTTTGTCAATATTATTAATGTTATTTATTTGATGATACTTTTTGTGTTTAGTAATAGCGTATTTGCTGGTAACTAAAATAAAGTGTTAAAATTTAATAAAATCAAATTCCCTTTTCTAAACAAAATATTTCAAGAATTAAATAATTTAAAATAAATCAATTGAAATTTAGTACATTTATTTTTTAAAAAAATATAAAATTCCCTTAACATAACATAAGTTAATTTTTTCCTCCCTTTTGCTGTTTAGATTTCACAAACTTAGTGGTAAGACTTTAAACCACAAACCAAACACACATATACATTGATCAAGAAAGGATATTGTAATTGGAGACTTTCTCCACTTGAGTTTGCATTCAGTTAGACATGTGAAGTGTGGTTTCAATGTTTCTACTAAAACAAAAACAAAGCATATAATTTTGAATGCACAGAAGTTGAAGCCATTTTTGGTGGAGTAACAAGCACCTTCCACACATACGCATTGCACATAAAGTTAAGACTAGGAGAGACCACAATATTAGGAAAGGGGAAAAAGGAGAAGAAGCTCTAATAGGTAAAGTGACAAATGACCTAAATTCTCTCACAGTGCTCCCATTGATTATTGATTCATGGGAAGAATTAAATATTGGGAGAGGGAAGTGGGAAACACTCGCGTTCCTAGGGTTTCAATTTCAGAATTTAATCGTTGAAATATGTGAAAAAATTGTATATAGAAACTAGAATTAAGCTAATGTGAATGATGCGTGGGTGGCTTATAATCTGTCTACAGTGCTTCTACTACAACTACTACCTAATACTCTTTTGACTATGGGTCCTGCAGTGGCAATTTTGATAAAGTACGGGGTATCTAATGCCATTCTGGGAAAAAAGGTTATGCTGATTCTTGAAATTTTGGTTCCATGCAGGGGTACTTTTGGAAACACAAAGTACAGCTAAACAAACAGACGCACGCACGCACACAGCTAACGACTTAGCGTGAAGAAGTTGTCTACTGGCATGGATGGATAGGGATGTCAACACAAAGCAAACCAAAGTTAACAAAGCCTCTCATTTCTGCTCAGTGGAACTATGCCTTTTCTGCACTCATTTATTAATGTTAGGATTATAAAATTCTATTTCAAAATATGCAATAACTCACTTTTTTATGTTCATAACAAGCCTATTAAAATATTCTTTTAACATTAATAATAATAATAATAATGTTATTTTATGAGTGGATAGTTTGGAAAGAGATAATGCCCTATAATAATATAGAAAACATTTGTGCTGTGCTACCGTATTCTTATCATCTCGCCTTGCCAAATTCTCCTATCTCAGCTCCATGAACTCCTTCTTTTAAGCCTTTTTAGCTTTTTTCTTCGAGTATAGGTGTTGCCTTGCTATTTTTTTTACAGTGTGCGGTTCTGAGAAATAAAAAATCTCTCGAACACATTCACGTGCTTGTGTTGTTCTTGTTTGGTTCTAGGGTCATGAAGTGCAAGCTAGAGCTTCTTTGCTGAGTGATAGTGAAAATCGAATCTTTTGTAGGTTTAGTTTTGGCCCTTCCTTTTTGTTCTGCGTCTTGGTTGGTAGCTGCTGCTAGCTGACAAGATAATAAGGAGTATCAATTTCTGTTTAGAATTAGAAACCCAGAATCTTCTGATTCTTTTATTCTTTAAAGGGTATTTGAATTTTCTTATCTGCCTCAAAATTTCAGTGCTCATTTGCATTTCTCAATTTTAAGCTATTGGTGTGGATAAGACAGCATCTTATCAAGGTCACATCCCTTATTATTATTATTTTTATGTCCTTTTTATTTTTATTTTCTCTTCCCCTTCAACCTTCTTGTTTTTAGGAATTGGGTTTGTGCTGTTGTTCTTCAAAATCTTGAATTTCCTTCAGTTACGAGTCTAAAAGGCTTTTAGTGAATAGGGGTGCGTGTGTTAGCCTTGAGGGGATTCTGTGGATTTGACAGCGGTTCTCTCCTCTCACACAAGCCTACCTGGAATCAGCTAGAGTTGACACCCACAACCTCTTGGAACTGTTTCTTTTTAACTTGTGTTGGTTACTGTTGTGGATGAGTTTGCTCCATGTAGTTGGGTTTGGTCTAAAAGTGGGGCATCTACTTTTGGTGCTATGTTGCTGGGTTGTGTCTGTCATTTACCTTAACTGGTTTATTAGTAGTGGAATTATGGACACCAAGATGGGGTTTCCAGGTGGTGGTGGGGGTGGAAAGATGTGGCACAAATGGTGGGAGAAGATCTCAGGGCAGGGTTGCAAAATCCATCAACAGTACTACCAGTATATTGGCTCTAAGAAAGTGAAGAGAGCGTTGTGGAGGAAGCTTTTGCTGACATGGGTGGTGGGTTGGATTATAGTATCTTTGTGGATCTTGTGCTACTTGAGCTTGCAAGGTATTGAGAAGAGGAAAGAAACACTGGCAAGCTTGTGTGATGAAAGGGCTAGGATGCTTCAGGATCAGTTTAACGTCAGTATGAACCATATCCAAGCCATGTCAATTCTGATCTCCACCTTTCACCATGCCAAGAACCCCTCAGCCATCGATCAGGTACTACTCTTTATTTGCTATTGCAAATCAGGACCTAATTCCTCAACTTTTACTTTTAGTTCTCGTTTATTATGCTCCAAGGAGAGATGTTAGATTAATTTTTATACACACGGGGTTATGAGGAGTTGTTTCATTGTCATTAATTTTGGTGTGAAACAGCATTTTTCACCCTCTTTTGTGGAAAAATTTTGGGGTTTTAATATTATATTTTGCTAACAAGGTTATTGAACTTGAACTGCTGGAGAAGATGGGATAGGAACCGATTTCTTTTGACCTATGGTCTTTATCTCACCTCTGCTAATCGATCTAACTTCCAAAACTTGCAGAAAACTTTTGCAAGGTACACAGAAAGAACAGCTTTTGAGAGGCCTCTTACAAGTGGCGTTGCATATGCTGTAAGGGTGCTCCATTCTGAAAGGGAACAGTTTGAAAAGCAACAAGGTTGGACTATCAAGAGGATGGATACTCTAGAACAGAACCCGGTTCATAAGGATGATTATGCCCCAGAGGCATTGGAGTCATCCCCTGTCCAGGAAGAATATGCTCCTGTCATCTTTGCTCAAGATACAATTGCACATGTGATTTCTGTTAATGTGCTTTCTGGAAAGGTAGGTTTCTTATACTCGTCAGATTTTAGGTGGAGCTCATCTGAGCTATATATAGTTAATTGTGAAAATGCTATGCAATTGACTTTGATGTTTTGATGATAATTTTAATCCATCCGTTCTAAGTTCGTTATTCCTAGTTGTATGGTTTTTGACTGGTCTTCTAGTGGTCATTCACTGTTACGGGAGAATATTTTTTGAAGAAAAACTGTGTCTGCTCCCAGATCGTTGTTTTTGTATCCTGATTCTTCCTTTATCTTGTTCGTCCTGATAGGACCGCTTCTAATGGAGAATAATAGAATACGTGAATAGTCTCTAATTTGATGAATATCACAAAGCTGAATTGAGACACGTTGTTTCTGTTCAATGCCAGAAATCTATTGCGAATTTTTTGGAGTTATGGTTTTCACAGTTATTCACCTCTTTATCAACAGGAAGACCGTGAAAATGTGCTGCGTGCAAGAGAATCAGGCAAAGGGGTTTTAACTGCACCCTTCAGGCTACTCAAAACAAATCGTCTAGGGGTGATCCTGACATTTGCTGTCTACAAGAGAGAGCTTCCATCAAATGCAACCCCAAATGAAAGAATTCAAGCGACTGATGGGTGTGCCAAAATTTTTAATTTTTTTGCGTGATTTTCATTATTTTTTTTTTCTGGTCAGTTATTTTTTTATCATTCACATAATTTAAACTATTCCCTTTTGGTTATCTAAATCTCTGAAGTAATTAGTCTACTAAGTAACTAATCACTGTATTTAAATTTTAAGAGAGAATGTTCATGAACTCTATTATTAATGTAAGAAAGGTGAACAATTATTGGCTCTTTCTTGTGATAATTTGAAGTTTTTAAAGTAACAGATCTACTTTTAAATTCAATAAAGCTGATATGAAAAAGAGAGAAAAAGATTGTGAACACAGTTAAAAGGAATAGCATTTTTATGTCTTCACTGCTGCTTGCTGGCAGGTATCTTGGGGGAGTCTTTGATGTTGAGTCATTGGTGGAGAAATTACTTCAGCAACTTGCTAGCAAGCAAACTGTAATTGTTAATGTGTATGATACTACAAATCATACTCATCCAATTGCCATGTATGGTTCAAACGAATCAGGGGATGAGTTCTATCATGTCAGCACTCTTAATTTCGGAGACCCTTTTAGGAAGCACGAGATGCACTGTAGGTAAGAGTAATGCTATAGAAGGAATCTAACATCTCCGTTGTCCTTATTGCTCACTGTAGTTTGTAAGAATAATGGTGCCATCTTCAAATAGGTAGAAGATATATTAAATACAAGGTGTGTTAATGTCACATGAATTAATACTTCACAGTCTTGTACTTTGATTTTGCTGCTAGCTGTACTTAGTTTAGAGTTCCGTTATCTGAAGTTGTCACACTTATTTGGGTTCAGCGATTCTGTTGATTTATATTAATACATTACAATGATTAAAATGTGGAAGACTTCATAAGACTTGAACTATTCATCAAAATTAAGTATGACGCTATCACAGGTTCAAGCAGAAACCACCATGGCCATGGTTGGCAATAACTACTTCATTTGGTATCCTTGTTATTGCATTCCTTGTCGGATATATTTTCCATGCCACTGTGAATCATATTGCCAAAGTAGAAGATGATTGCCGTGAGATGATGGAACTTCGGGAACGTGCTGTGGCGGCTGATATTGCAAAATCCCAGGCATGTAGCTTTCTTAAAATATTCTTTTTTCTTGTTTTGGCTTAACTCCTTTTGATCATGTGGACTTAATCAACTATAACTGCAGTTTCTTGCTACTGTTTCCCACGAGATCAGAACACCAATGAACGGTGTTTTAGGTGAGTTGTATTCTATCTATGCTTTAGTCTACAATATCCAATGTTTAACTATAAACATTTCACAAAAAAGAAGAGCTTGTTCAGCCATGACCCTGCTCTAAATTTGAAATTTCAGGGATGTTACATATGCTTATGGACACGGATTTAGATGTAACCCAACAGGAATATGTTAGGACAGCACAGGAAAGTGGAAAGGCTCTGGTTTCACTAATAAACGAGGTTTTGGATCAAGCTAAGATTGAGTTTGGTAAGCTAGAGCTTGAGGCTGTGCTCTTTGACATACGGGCAATTTTGGATGATGTATTGTCACTCTTTTCCGAGAAGTCTCAAGGAAAAGGGGTAGAGGTAATAAATCTTTTGTCTACTGTTGTCCTTTATCATATGATCGGATTTTCAAAATGTGTGTAGTCGAATTATAGTTAATAGCTTTTTGTAACTTCTTTTGGGAAACACAGTTGGCAGTTTACGTGTCAGATCAGGTTCCAGAATTTCTAATAGGTGATCCAGGAAGGTTTCGACAAATAATTACCAATCTCATGGGTAACTCAATTAAGGTAAGTTTATAGCTAGAGAGAAGAACATTATGTATAACTGAAGTTACTTAGTCTGGTGTCCTAGTGTATCATGAAAGTCATTTAGTGATCTTACCTTGTGCCATATTCTTGCCGTTTAGGCATGCTACAGTTGTCATAGTCTCATGAAAAAAATCTTCTAATTGTGTTCTAGCAAAGCATGACTCTTAGTGGAGCAAAAATTGATGTGTATTTCTTGAAAGCATCATTGAAACTGATTCTGAAAATGTTTGGCAGTTCACTGACAAAGGACATATTTTTGTCACTATCCATCTTGTTGAGGAGGTTGTCCATTCAATAGAGGTTGACAAAGAATCCAACTCAGAAAATACTTTGAGCGGCTCTGTTGTAGCTGATAGTCGCCGGAGCTGGGAAGGATTTAGGGCTTTCAGTCAAGAGGGACCTCTTGGTTCCTTTTCATCCCCCTCAAATGATCTTGTCAATTTGATTGTATCTGTTGAGGATACAGGTGAAGGCATTCCTCTTGAATCTCAGCCCCGCATCTTCACACCATTCATGCAGGTAGGTCCATCCATTTCCAGAAAGCATGGAGGAACAGGTATTGGCCTAAGCATTAGCAAGTGTTTGGTTGGTCTCATGAATGGAGAAATTGGATTTGTGAGCATACCCAAGATTGGATCCACATTCACTTTTACCGCTGTATTCTCCAATGGTCTCCGCAGTTCAAATGAGTCTAAAATTCAGCAAACAAACAGCCAACCTCGGTCAGCATCTTCAGAATTTGAGGGAATGACTGCATTAATTATTGACCCAAGACCCGTTAGAGCAAAAGTGTCAAGATATCACATCCAACGGCTTGGCATTCATGTTGAGATGGTTTCTGATTTAAACCAAGGTTTGCTAACCGTAAGCAATGGGAATATAGTTATTAATATGGTCTTGATTGAGCAGGAGGTTTGGGATAGAGATTTAGGCTTGTCATCTCATTTTGTCAATAATACAAGGAAAATTGATCATGGGATTCCCCCAAAGCTGTTCATTCTTGTTAATTCTAGTAGTTCTTTTAAAGCTAGTGTAAACTTGGGTGCTGATAATCCTACTGTCATCACCAAACCTCTGAGAGCAAGTATGCTTGCTGCCTCACTACAACGAGCCATGGGTGTCCAAAACAAGGGAGCTCCTCGAAATAGAGAGCTCCAAAGTTTGTCTCTTCGCCATCTTCTTTGTGGCAGGAAAATTCTAATAGTAGATGACAATGCTGTGAACCGTGCTGTAGCAGCTGGCGCATTGAAAAAGTATGGAGCAGATGTGGTTTGTGTTAGCAGTGGGAAAGATGCCATCGCTTCCCTGAAGCCACCCCATCAGTTTGATGCCTGTTTCATGGATATTCAAATGCCAGAAATGGACGGGTATGTATGCAACTGGAATACTTTCTCTAAGAATCTGATAATTTGTCATTTGGACTGATATTGAAATTTCTTAAAACATACAAAAGATATTTTAATTCTTTTATAGATCTCAAAGATACTTGCAATATTTACTGAACAGTTTACATCAAAGGAAAACATTTTGCATTACAAAATTATGAAACAAACTAATGTATATTAGCACAAAAGGTGTTTGGAATCTAACTTGCCTCTGCAATACTATAATTCATTTGTCATTTCTGTAAACAAAAGACATGTCTCATTAAGTGAGGTCGGGTACACAGATCAAATGATGCCATTGAGCTTGGTTGAAAACAAAATTCTTGGGGATATAGTTTACCATTAAATCCCCCACTATCTCTATATACCGAAATATAGATCTATAGTGTCTAATTCCTTAATTTATTCTTCAACCCATACGTGATGTGAATTTTTCTCCAAATAGACTTATCTTCTAATGTACCAATATTCCAAGCATGAAGTCTAATCAGGCACTGCTAGAGTAGTTGCTTTACCCTCATTTGTCTAGAAAAATGTGAGAACTCTTGCTTATTGATCAGTTTGATGTAGCAGAGGTAGCTCATTCGCCATTGTACTCAAGTCATACAAAGTGATATTTTTAAGTGATGATCTAGCATCTATAATCCATAGGTAGTGATCAGTGTTTGGACTTTCAACAAATTTCAAGTTGGCTGTCAAGGGCCAAACACAACTCTCCTCTTTGGTCCGGGCTTTGGGACCGGCCATGAACCCATAAAGGGAGTTAATTCATTTGTCGGTTTAAACAAAAAAATGATTTGAAATATTAATTTATCTACTTTTTATTTCTAAATCCTTATCATCCTGTTACCTTTCACTAATGACAATTCTTTTCCAACAGTTTTGTAGCAACAAAACAAATTAGGGAGATGGAACAAAGTGTGAACAGAGAAGTATCAATGGATGATAATGCTACAAACTGGCATGTACCCATTTTAGCCATGACTGCAGATGTGATACAGGCTACTCATGAGAAATGCTTAGGGGGTGGCATGGATGGATACGTTTCAAAACCATTTGAAGCTGAACAGCTCTATAGAGAAGTCTCACGGTTTTTCCAGTCATATTGAAAAGAAAAATACAGTACTGATCCAAACCAGAGGTTTATTGATAATGGAAGCGTAGCTGTGTGTACTCCAGGACACTCTGAAGTGGGCAAATAGGTTCAGAAGTCTCCTAGAGTATATTCCCTATTTAACAGCCAGTGCATGTTTTACTACTTGACCTCAAAGTTTGGTGGTTGTTCACTAGATACCGAAGAATGTTATATTATCTCATCTGAAAGAAAAAGAAAATGGAACAAAGGGGGGAAAATATTGTAGAAGTTCAGAAATGGTTCATTCTACCTTTTTGACCTATTTTGTTGTCTGTTCTGCTGTGTTTTAAGGTCCCCGGTTTAAAACATTGTTTTTTGTGGCAGGGAGTGTACATAGGAGCCAAGTTTGATTGGTTGCAATTGAGTTGTAATTGGTTGTTAAGGGTAGTACCAAAACCCATTATTCTTCCATGTAAAGTCAGCCGCTCTTCTCATTCGAAACGATGGAAGCTGATTAGAAGACTAGGGTGTATTATAATACGGTTCTAGAGTCTCATCCTTGTGTATGTAATAATACGACTTATAGTAATCTAGCCTAGGCACGTTACATTTTATGTGTATTGATGCATGCATCACAAGGGCTTGATTCAGGTGAAAGGAAGAAAATTAGCTTCTTGGCATCAAGGGGAGGAAGTGCACCATCAAATCTTTGTACAGGACTCACAATAAAGATGGTGATTGATGTATCACAGCAGCTTGCTTCCTTATGTTCTTAACAGTGCTGGAATTAGGCTTGCAAACATGTAACTGATACATTATATACTGTAGTGTTTGAATGATCCACCATTTTTTGGCCGATTGTACATTTCCGATTCTGGATTTCCTTTGACTCAATACCTTGCTTTGCCATCACATATCGTGGAATGTCTTTCCTTTTATTTTCGATTTCAATAGTAGATTCTAAAGCCCTATTGATTTTAGGTACACCACTCACTGAGTTAACAGGTTGAGTAATGCTATTAACACTATTTGTCCTTCACATATTTAATGCAAATTGCTGTACTGTTCTTCATCGAAGTTGGTAACCCCTATAGAAAGGAGAAGATTCTAGGAAAGGGTTTCCCTGAGTTGAGTGAGATCAATTGATCTGGTTATATATAATAGGACTTGCATTGTGACTGGTGAGTGCATAGTTTTTAACTTGTCGCCCGAATTTTCTCTTTCATGGTAAAAAAATAGCATTTTTTTCATTAACTCTATTTCTAGTATGATTGTACTTATGTTTCGTTTGAAGTTCTTAGAGAAATAGTAAGAGGTCATACGAGAAAAAAAGACTAAAATTCCAAAAGGATCATGAAATATATAATTGTTCAAACAACAAATACAAATTAAAGAATCTGAAAATGATCAAAAAGGTTGAAAAAAAGTCAAGTTATATCGGAAGTTGCAACACCTTCAGAGTGATGCAACGTTCTCATGCCAATGCCAATGCATAGATTATAGAAAATGCAAGTCCTTCACAAGTGCAGAAAGTTACTTGAGTACGTTTCACTGCAATAGAACTGGTATTTACTTTCACTTTTCTCCAAATCATGTAAGTTCCAGACACTTGATTCTACAATAATTAACATACATACATCGATGACTAAGTCAGAAACTTTTCCTCTTCCCAGCACAGACTCTGACAACATAACACAAATTGTAAAAGTTGCATCCCTTGAAAAAGCATATCATTAATTTCACGTCTAATTTGATTCAAAGCTAAACAAAAATGCACTAAGAAATGAGAAATCTCACGCACTCTATTCCACTTCTTAAGGATTTGAATTTTGATGGGTAGTTTGGATAATAGAAGTGACCTCCTTTCCATGATGTGATTCTTCCTATGCTATGCCTACTAGAGCATTCACAATTGTTGGAGTATGAAATTGTTCACAATTTGCTTTTTTTGAAATGTGATGGCATGGCAGATATGTAGCAATAATTGGATAATAATTATAAGGGCATTGATTGTTGGGTGGACAAGACCCAAGGCTTACACATTTCAGATATCGTCTGTGGGGCTCACTGCTTCTGTCAATTTTCGCAATAAATTTTTCCACCGGTTTAGTAAATACTTGTTGACGTGGTTATGGTTTTTTCATTACCAGGAGCAGCATGTGACGTCAACGTTGTACACGGGGCACATTGAAGGGGAATTGGTTCCAACGCACATGAAAACGAAATGCTCAAATTATCAATTCTTCTATGCTCAAATTCAAAACAGAGGAATACAAATTCACGTGGTCTTAGTTTTACACTGTATTATGTTATCGGCCATGTAAAGGGAGTTCTTATAAGTACATCATATTGATTGAGCTTGAATTATCAGACTGTTTCCACTGCACCTGTTTCAAAAGGAGTTATTATTTTCTTACATTTATTTTTTCCTTAATCTTATTTCTACATCACTTTTTCGTATTTGTATCTTTATTTTCTATTGTATCATTGATATGGTTGATTTATCAATATCGATAAGACAAAATAAATTAAACTTTTACTGTTCTAGATGAAAGTAAAACATTATTGGACAAGATGCAGAATCAATGAATTTGTTTTCGAACTTGTGAACTCAGATTCGGCTCTAGATCAAATGGTGGTCTTTTTGCATAATATTTTCTTAATGCTCAAGTTATAAAGAGATTTAGAATAATACGAGTAAAAAAGATTACTGAGTATTTCATATGCATTTACAAGTGTTTTTTTTTTAATTTCCATTAACGAGGCTAAATAATATATATATATATATATATATATATATATATATATATATATATATATATATATATATATATATATATATATATTCGGTTTTGCTTTGTTTGTGTTACATAACTAATAAATATATGATTATCAAATTTCGATTTAAGTTCAATACTCAACCAATAAGATACTTATGTACTCAACTAATGGGTTCATCTTTAGTATTTGTAACAATCAAAATATGCTTCAGTTCCCAATATCTCAAAGGTTGTACACTAGTTCTTCAATTCGAGTTATTATTTTGGAATATATAGATAGAAGATTAGTTCTTCTTTAATAGGGGGTGTTCTTCTACTGACTTACGTATCTTTTCATTGTTTAAATGCAACGACTCGTCTACCAAGTATATAAATAATGGTTAGCATTTATGAACAGTCATTACGTGTATGTTTTTAATGTTTATCCTTATTATGTGATGAATGTATTTTTAAATGTTCATTAATCAGGGGTTTTTGAAAATTTCTAAATGTCATAACATTTAGGCAAATAATGTTTTGTTTTACCCAACATGCTATATTGGGAAGTTACACTTCAAAATAGATGGGTTGTTTCTTGCATAAGTCTATTGAGTGCATGTTATTTAAAGCTACTTTTGCTTCTTACTTTGTTTTGTTTGTATGTTTCTTCTTAAATTTCATTGAGCACTTTGATAAGTTTATTTATCTTGACATTTAGACATTTGTAATCTCTAGTAATTCTCAATAAAAATCAATATATAATAATAAATTATGATACCTAATTATTTATTATTAATAAAGATAAAAAAATATGTACAAAATTAATATGATTGAATTGTTAGCTCAAAAGGTTTTATGTCTCATGACTATCAAAGAAGATTATTGAGTTTCATATAAAATTATCATCAGGCAAATTTGAGGTTATTTTCAAAATTTCTGGAAGTTGTAATTTTTTAACCGATTCTTCATTCACGACAATTGTGTATAGTAGTGAGTATTTGATATATATTTAGTTTTTGCGGTTGATAGAGTTGTTGCTCCTTACTTCTTACTCATCCAAGAAATCAAATTGCCTCTAATGAAATGACAGTCACTATTTATATTTTTCATTTCCAGTTTGTCTCCTGTATAATTATCATCACAAAGTCCTTGCAAATGACAACTTTCTCTGCCTTTGTGTAACAGAAACCAAGATTAGTAGTACTTTTCAAATATCTGAAAATTATTTTAATAGAAGTTAGATGATCTTCGCTTGGTTCAAATTGAAAATGAGAACACAAGCATATCTTGTACCTGATATCAGGTCTAAACTTAAGGTTTCTCTTTAGCTTAGGACATTCTATCTGCATGTGCCCAAGCCTTTTACGTTCATAGCAGATGATATCATGTGACTCTTCATCATTTCTTTGTCTACTAAAGCCTTCTTTTTCCTATGATAAAACATCTTATTTCCTTGTCCTCTTTCTTTAAGTTTCTTAAACTTTTAAGAGATAAGAGATATTTTCTCATTGGTTGAGTTTTCATACTTAATCTCAAATACATCTTTTTCTTTCTTTAAGGCTTTGAGAGCTTTAGTCTCTTTTCTTCTGATAGGAGTAGACTTGACCTTCGCTTAAAGACTTCTATTAAATAATGTTGAAGCTTCTATCTTGAAGATGCACTTCGTGCACTGTAAAGATTCTTAGAAGCTCATCCTACATGATTTTCTTCAAATCGTGGGCCTCTATAATGGTCGTTGTCTTAGGTTTTCATGCCTTTGGCATTCTATCCAGCAGTTGCAGATTGATTTCAGACCTAGAGAAACTTCATCCAAGAGTTTCTAGCCTGTTTAGAAAAGCCTTCATTATACCAAACATGTCATCTACGTTTTCACTGTCCTTTATTGTGAAATATTTGTACTAGCATGTGAGGGTGACAACTTTACGGAGTTGCTCATCTTGGTTTCCCTTGTAGTTGATTATTAAGGAGTCATAGATCTCTTTCGAAGTCTTCAACCTACAAACTTTCTTATATTCATTTTTAGATAAAGCACAAAAAAAAGTATACTTAACCTTGTTGTTTAATTGCATCTGGTTAAACTCTTCTTCTTCCTTGTCTTTTTTTAGGGATGATATCTCAATATCTTTAGGAGTGATAATTTATGACAATTGTTAGTGTGTGGACTTGAGTACATCTCCATCATATCTTTCCAATAAGGAAAGTCTTCTCCAAGAAAAGCTGGAGGCATAGAGAGGAAGCTCCTTTTATGACCAACTATGGCTCCATGCTTGCCATATTGTTGGATCTTTTCTTTTAGCAGATGTTAGGCATTCAATACTTTAAAAGCTGAACTCTGATACCAACTGTGAAAAACAAGTAAAATACAAGAAGGGAGGGTTAAATTGTGTTTTAAAATCTTTTTACATGTTTTCAAAAATAGTTTCTAATGATATGCAGTCATATGATAGTTTTATACTTAATAGATGAACTGTTGAAGACTTTCAAAAAAACTAAGATTGAAAACTTATCCTTCTTAGATTAGTGCATATTCAATAACATGCAATTTTAATAAGTTAAGGAAGGAAGAACTTATTTAAACATATTTATATTGATTCGTTTGATAGCGTAGACTACATCCAAATCTCAATCAAAAGATTAATTTTCACTATGCAAACTAACACTACAAGTTATAACATGAGTATTATGTATGCTTGTAGTGACTTCTAGCTCTTGGCTAACCCATCAAGTATTCCTTAAACACTTAGTCACTTTTGACTAAAAATCCAAGTATTGTTTTGGATCATAGGCACTCTTGGCTAACCTATTGAGTATTATTTAACAAATAGTCACTTCTGACTAAGATGAAGATTTGTTTAAGATGTGATAAAAAAAAGATTAAATGGTTGCTCACTAGAAAGGATAACGTCTTTCGATGTCTAAAAGGTTTAAGCTCTCTTGTGGTTTACCATTGAACACAACAATGTGCTCCATGCATGGATTAAATGCTCTTTTCCTCTCGAAGCAACATCCCTATACCTGGAAGCAGTTATCAATTTTGGTTAGAGTGCATTTTACTTGAAGTTGTGTAAAACCAGACTTGTACATACTAAATACTCTTTTCTGCTGTTGACAAAACAAACATCAGGGAGTTGTTGAAGTATAACAGTTTTAACTTATGTTCCAAGAGATCATTGATGTAACATATGCTTTTATGAGTCTTCTTGTTAGATGAAGGATGTGAACATTCACTTCAACATATAATAAGCATGAAGAGATTTATGAGAAATACCATGTTAGCTTAAATATATGTGCATATCATTTGAGCACAACAATGTGGATCAGATGTAAAAGAGATTGAAACGTGTTTTATCATCTGTCAGATGAAATACTTGCATCTTACATTATTTATTTCAAAAGAAAGTCTTTTATCTAACAAATAAATTCTACTTATATTTTATGTTTCGTCGTATAATAGCACTTAATCAAAATTTGGACTATTGAATTTTTCTCTAATAAGAAGATATGGTAGTTTGACTTTTAGTAAGAACTATAAATTAGTATTTCGGAAAAAATTTACCGAGACTTAATGATTGACATAAGATGTTCTTATGAGAATATAGAATTTCACTAGATGAGTTGTTAAAAGAGTAAAATATAGTTCCAAATTAGTGAACTCTTTAATTGTGAGATGAGAATGGAACGTCAAGAATAAAGTAAAAATATATCTATAAAAGACTTCTCTATGCTCAAGTTAGTAAAATATTTAAAATAATAATAATAGCAAGTAAAAAGGTAAATAAATATTTTGTTTGATATTAGCATATTTATAGACTTTTGATTTTCATTGGTGAAGCTAAATTATAGAAAAATTATATTCAACATTGTTAGCATCGTAGAATTGATAAATACTTTATTACCAAATTTAATGTAAGTCCCATACTTAATTTGACAAAATCGTTAAATAATGAATTATTGGATTTAATTTTGATATTTACAATTATAAAAATACAATTAATGATTGTAGAAGAAGAAATATATTAGTAATTCTAATAAAAGGGAATGAAAGCTTAAAAAAACTATGTTTAAGATAAATTTATTAGATTAAAGTCACTCGATGAGGATAACATGAATATAAATCTTTTCAATAAAATAAAATCTCTCAAAAAGTATATGTAACCTTTAAAAGAAGTGGTTAATACATTTATAATAGGATTTTATGAACTCATTATACAAAACTACCTAAAACACCTACTCTAAAAAACTTACTAACGGTTCAAAAAACAAGTGTATATTTACTTGCTTTCAATGAATACAGAACAAAATGACAAGCTATTGAACTATTTTCTATATAAAATAAATTGTGTGAAATTTGTTACGTACATTTAAATTTTTTCTATGGGCTCCCCTAATCTAGGGGCTGGTTCCGTCCCTATAGAAATGGTTAATAAGTCTTATAATACTGCAATAAGTATTTATATAGATTATTTTTCTATGTTTCAGTACAATAATTAAGAATTCTTTTTTATGTTGAACGTTTGAGAAACACAATTAATCTAAATGTTATATATATTAGTTGAATTTTTAGAAAATATTTTTAAACAATTATCTATCACCTCCATTGCCTCTGAACTAGGAATAGGATCTGTGTGGTTTGTGTATGGGACCACTGTTTCTGAATTTGGGAATTGATGCTCCTCAGCTGGATTAACTCTCTTCACCTGTTCACCATGAGCAATCTGACAAAATAAATATAACTTGTGCGACAAGTAGCAATAAATAAAGGCATCTTTCAAAACCCCACATAAACTAAACGTATATAATTACTCCGTAACGGAATGATTTAACCTTTTAAAAGTTTTCAAATTGATTTAATCTTAATGAAACATTAATTTTAATTTGCAATTAAATTCATTAATCAAACCTTCTTTATTTTTTTCTATAATTATATATAAAAAATACTAGTGTTTTTTACACATTTTAATTCTCAATATATCTTTTAGTCTTTCTCACTTCCTAAGTTTCATTTTATTTTTTTTAATTTCCACGATCTTTACTCTCCGACATTCTGTCTGTTCTCTCTCTAATTTAATGACAGCAAAGTCCTTTCATCTTAAATTTTATTTTTTTAAATAGTATCTTATATTAAAAAAACAGAAAAAATAAATAAATTACATAACTAAATATGTATTAAAAGTGTACTGATTTTAAAATTAATATATATACTAATATCTAAAAATAATTAAAGTTATTACAAAATTAAATTAATAAAATAAAATACGTTTCATTAGCTATGTATTTTGTTAGTTAAAAAATAATATATTTATAAAAATAATTGTTTTAATAAAACAATTAAAATGACATTTATTTATTGTTTTGTATAAAAAAATTATATTAAAGTAATTATTGTAGTTGTCGCTAGCTTTAAAAGGGTTGAATAAAGTTAATTTTAAAACACGTTTGTAAAATATTTTGTAAGTGAAGGTTGGACGTAAGTAAGAATTGTTTGATGATTTGATAAATATTTTTTACAAACCTTTAGAAGGGACAATCAACATATGATCGATACATGAATAAGTGAACCAAAATAATAATATAAAAATTTATATTAATGTACTCTATCAAAGATTATATTTAGTTGTCCAAAGCTAGATAATAATAGGTTTCATTCAAAGATAAATTATAAGTATTATTAGTGTAATCATTATTGGCTATTTGACTATACAAGGTTTTTTCTAAATAATATACATAGTCTCTTTAGATTATTTACTTATTTACTCAAATTTCATTGAATTTAAGTTAAATATATAAAGTGTTTCTATAATATATAATAAAAAAATTGGTTAATACAAGATTCACACTCTTTTGATGTAGATATAAAATTGATATTATTTTTTACTCTAACAAAACTATTTGAGTTAGAAAGATGTATAATTAGACTCTTTCTCTATCTAGATATCTATAAAAGAAATTGTTATTCTTGCAATTTTAGCATTTTATCACTTCGGCATTTAATATTGATGATGTCTCTCAAAACTTATTTTTTTATATGGTTCTCTATTTTTCTTACATGCTAATGTTTTTTTATATATCAACGAAGACCATTAGAGGGTGTATACTTTTTAAGTCATTACTTGTTAGAGCTTTTCTTAGACGGTTATAACATTCTCTTAACACCCTCCAACTTGTTGTACTCTAAAGTGATTGGATTACATTCTTTTATCTTTGCAAATGACTTTATTCTACTAACAACATGAAAAATATTTTTTTTTTTTGCACTTTTTAGTTGGTACTTGCATTACCATTTTCATGAGATAATTGATGTGACTCAAATATAGAAATATAGAAAACATGACACTGTACATATGTGTTTAGTGTAAAACAATTTCAGGTTGCACCTATCCTATCCTACTTGGCTTAAGTGGTTGGATGACTTATGCTAAAAATTTCTATAAATAAATGTTAGATCAAGGTTGTAACATCTCACTATTTCTGTTTACATTTATATTAATAAATTTTTATTATTTTGTTATGATGTAGAAATTTTATGGTGTAGAAATTTCTTAAACAGAATGAATATATCCAAATTTTAATGTATAAATATAAATAGAAATAGTGGGTGTTACATGGATCATTTTGAACATAGTCTTGTATTGACCTTCTTCTTCTTTCTTTATGTTGTAAACATTTTATGCTTCATCAAGCTAGAGATTTTCTTCAACATCCTCTCTGTTGATTTTTTATATTCCTTCTCTTAATCTTCTTATTTCTCTATGTTGCAAGCTTTTGTGAACATGAAAAGTAAGGTTGTTTTTAGAATATGAGTCTAATGATTCTTGTTTACTTTTAGTCTAATTTTATAATATTAATTTTTTTTATAAGATTGTTTACCATGATCTTCTCTATTTTACCTTTATGCTTTAATTATGAGTTATATTATAACCTAATACTTATTTTTAGTTATTATTTATATATACAACTGTAGACTATGTATATAAAATTAAAATTAAGATAATAATAAACTTGAATGAAAACATTTTTAAAAGTTGCAAGTTTTAATACTTTATTTAATTATTATTCTGTGCTTAAAACTTACAACAAAGTCGACATGTCCGAGTGGTTAAGGAGACAGACTTGAAATCTGTTGGGCTTCGCCCGCGCAGGTTCGAACCCTGCTGTCGACGATCTTTTGCACTTCTTTTATGAAAACTATTCCTGAAATTCTTTATCAGATTAATATGTTTAGGACTTAACAATATGTTCCAATTACTTGATTTTTTTCCCTTTTTCTAAAAAATTGTCAGAAAAAAAAATATTAATTTGAAAATATTTATATATATTATTAAAAAAATATTTAGAATTTTTAAATATTAATTTCAATAATCTAAGATAACAAAAAGAATTTAATGTTATATTAAATTTATTAAATTTATTATTATTAATATTAAAATATTTGAAGTTCTAAAATACTTTATCAGAAATTCTTCCTAAATAATTTTTAGAATAATTAAGTATAACAAAATTTAGTAATTGAAAAAATAAATTTTAATTAATTATTTAAGTCAATTTTATATAGACTTTTTCCCAAATATCACATTTTCTTTTAGAATTCCCCAACTACACCCCCTTCCTAGTTTATTTACCCAAAAACCACTTATTTTATTTGAACTGAACCTGAAAGTGGTTGTCAGTGACCCGAATTTAGCTATCAAGGATCCAATTCCGTGCGAGTTTCTCTCTTTTATTTATTTTTTAAAAGGTTTTTTAAATATTACTGAAAAATTAAATGAAAAACAAAAAATAAAAAAAAAATTTCGATCTAATAAAATTTAATTTTTTAAAATTCGTTTATCATGTGTAAAATATATGCAAATGAATTTAATTTATATTTAAAAATGTTAATTTAATTAATTAATTTTGAATATTAAACTTTTAAGTATAGTATAAACAGAATAAATATTAATTAATGGAATAATTATTTATAAGTTCATTTATATTAAAAAATTATGATTATTATATTTAGTAAGTTTATGTTTTTTTATATATAGTTGTGTTTTATATTTTAAGATTGAAATAAACTTTTCATTTATACATTAATAATTACTCTAAACATTTATTTTTATTTTAAACTATGAAATTTAACTTAGTAAAATTAATAGTTTAATAAATATATATATATATATATATATATATATATATATATATATATATATATATATATTATAAAAGACGGTCATTATTAACTGGCAAAATAGAACAATGGAAAATGACAGTAAAAACGTGTGAAATAACAGTGAAAAATAGCATTGTAAATGACAAAATCAATAATAGAAAACGACATTAAAAATGAAGTTATTGGTTAGTTGATATCAAAAGTCCACTATTTTTTATAATAATTAAATTTGACACAAATATTGTTTGTAGAAAGAGTTTAATCTTTTCGATTTGGACTATTCAAAATTCTTTTGTATTGAACTATTGATAAATTATCTCTCTAACAACATTTAGTTATATTTTTAAAGTAAAATGTTGATTTTTGAATGGGTTTGAATACAGTTAAAAATTTATTTCCAAGAACTGATATACTTTAGTTATATTTTTAAAGTAAAAGGTTGGTTTTTAAATGGGTTTGAATAGAGTTAAAAGTTTATTTTAACTGATATATTGCTTAGTGAATAAATACAAACAACATAATAATTTATTTTTGTTCACTCACAATTTGGATTAGTTTAATTATCTTTTTGAGAAATTTTTCAAAAAGTTCTATTATTAGTACATCAATTACTCTTGGTTATCCTTTTTCAATATTTTTATGAAATTGAGGATTTAAATTTTTTTATGATGAAGGACATCCAAGGAAATACATGTTAGACCAATTACAAGGTCAATAACTAAGAAGATTGAAGAAGTAGAAGTTTCAACAAATATTTTTTTTACTTGTCTTAATAATAGAATATTAAAGTTTCTTTTTCTTTTTCTCGATCTTGTAAAATTTGTATAAGAGTAAATAATTTATATTCCTTTATTTTCTTTTTAGCCTGTAAATATTACTGGACTTCAAAATTGGGTCTCAAATTAGGTCAATCATAGGCCTCAATTTGGACTAATCAAGACCCATCAACAATAAGAAACAAGGAGGCACCACATCATAAGAGGAGTATGAGAAGACATCACTTGGGAGCTCTTACAGCATGAGAAGGTGCCACTTGGGAGCTCTTGGAGCATGAAAAGGCATCACCTCATCAAGTGAAACTTGCTTGGCAATTTTCTTTGGTAGCTTGTCTTGTAAGTAACTTAAGAGACTTGTCTTGCAAGCTATTTCAAGAGTGAGTGTCTTAGAAGCTACAAGTACATTACATTTAGGTAGCATTTAAATTTGACTAGGCTAGAGTACAAGAAAACTTATCAATTCTATAAATATATCTATTGCGTATTTTTTAATCACTTTTTAATTTAATAAGAATTGAAGTTGATCTAGCAAATTTCTTTCTCCCTCAGAGGTAAAAAAAGAGAACACTTTCCCTTAAGTTTTTTACACAAAAAAACCTTCCTTAGGAGTTATTTTAACTTGAAAGTGACATGTGGTAGTTTAAAAGCTCCAAAAGACACTTCTAATTTTAGGAGTGGACAAATTTCATCCAAGCTCTCTCTCAAGTTCATGAACATGAAGTTATAAATTCTTTCAAGTTCATTTAAAGACTAAGAAACTACTTATGTACAAGTCCTCTAATATCATCTTCCGAATCTTGGAGTCTTCCTCTTTTTATCCTTCCTTGAAATCTCTCTTTTATTTCTTCTTCTTCATCATGTTTCTTGTGTTTATTCTTCTTGCCTCTTCTTCTCTGTCTTCACCAAGTTCTTCCTTATCCTTATTTATTTTTGCAAGTCAGGAGCAAACTCAAATTAGTTGGGCTTTCTCCAAGGGCATTGCTTGGGCTTTGTTTGACTTTTTTTGTAGTGTTATACACTATTTATTGGAGTTTGCACAATCACTTACATATAGTTTTCATTTCATAGAAACTTTTCACTTTTTTCTCTTTTTAGAATAACTTTTTCTCTAGTTTACATTATTGTTTACAAGCTTTCTTCTACATTTAGATCTTTGGATTCAACGGAATAATTCAATCATTCTTGTTTTCAATGTCTCTTTTATTCATTTTCTCCTTAATCTATTTAATTTCTAATCATATTGTCAAAACCTTTTCGTCATAAACCTCTCATACTCTTACCTACCTATGATTGGAGCCAAGGCCACCAAGACAAAATGCTTCATGAGTCCATTTTCTAAACATGTTGCCCTTATATATTATCAGTCAAGCTTGTATCACAAAACCATCCCCTTACAAATGGCCATGTCCTACTAGACCCTTAAACAGATGTAGGTTTTTCAAACTCAAATGATGTGTTATAAGAACTTGATAAGCACGATTTATATATTTTGATGGCCCAATAATCTCCTTTCTTTTTTATCAGGAATATGCCACTCAAATGTCCTAAAGTATCATGCTCCCACAAATATGAGCATTAGTGGTTCCTAATTTTTAGTACATACCATTGCAAGTGCCATTGTATTTCTTGATTCAAAGTTCTAAGAACCTCATGCCCAAGAAGAAGCACTTGCTCGCCAAAAGGAAAAAGAAGATACATATCTTCAAGTTAAAGAAAAGGCTAAAGCAGAAGCAAACAGTAAAGCTCAAACTAATGAACAAGAGAAAGCAAATGTTGAAGCCTAAGCCCAAGCCAAGGCAACAGTATATGTTGAAGCTCACTCTTAAGAGCCCCAACAACCATCACCATATTTCAATCTCTAGCCAATTGTTGTTGTCGTGCCTAATACTAACTATGTTACTCTTGACATGGTACAATCTATGTGTAGTGAGTATGATTATAATAATTAAAGAAAATGGAGAAGGTGACACCATTTTTTGGCTGAGCAAATGCATCATAATATGTTGTAGTTGTTAAGCCTTCAACAAGCCTCTATAACACCTTCTTTACAACTTCAAACCCTTTCTCAACCACCACAAACAGAATAACCATTTTGGTCCCCGTACTCTCTCATCCACCACCACCAAATCTAGAAATATCATTCAAACCTTTGCCTTTTTCTTATAACAAAAAGGAGAAGAGTATAAAGTTTTGTATAACTTGTGAATAGTTCTCATACTATACTAAAGTTATACTTTGATTATATTGTAATAATACACAATTCATGATGCATTGTATAAGACTCACATGAGTCTTTGTTTGCTACATTTATAAAGAACATGTTCTTTCTTTACTTTATTTTGAAATTTCTCAGCTTTATGGTAACACTACTTCACATGTTTTGATTATTTGTTATTAAGATGTTTATTTGTTCAAAGACTAGAACAAACACTTGTTTTTTTCTAAGAAAAAAATACATTTCAAAGACTAGAACAAACCAATCTTGTTATATTTCTAGACACAACCTTTCATTTGGTATTTTAATTTAGTTTCTGATTATAGAAAATATTTCCTAATACCCAAAGAATCAAAGATCAAGTCACAAATTAACACAAGCAATAACTGCAGAATTAAAATACTGATATCTTGAAATAAAAGATATAAATATAAAAAATAGAAAAGATTACATGAGAGTGCGAAAGGTAAATTCTAACCCCAACAACAATAGATTTAGTTCCTCATAGTCATGAAGAAGCTAAACATTACTGAATAATAATGAAAATAAGAAATTACCCATAGAGAAACCTAAAGTTGCCTCCAATTACCAATTCCTCTCATTGACGATTCAAGATGTCTAACCCTAATGCAAAGCAAATATTATTAAATAACATTTGAAATTTGACGCTCATGCTCAGCTCAGCCTCAGTGGCGTCAAACGCAACTGGAGTCTGTTGTTGTTCTACACATCCAAGTCCAACTAGTGTCGGGCTCAGGTCACCTATCCAAGTGCATTTCTGTTGAATTGCTCTTGGGTTTTCTCAAGCCAGACTCAGGTTCTGGCGTCGGGCTTGAGTTGTTTTGCATCAAATTGCTATTTAATCACTCATCTTCAAGACTTCAATCCCTCTTCTCCAATGTTGTTCTGTTCATTTCTAGGAAAACATAATATGAATTAGAAATTAAATTCATTTTTTGACTCTTATAACCATTTATTAACACAAACTACCTAAAATTAAGAATTAAGTATATTCTAAGTTTAGAGAGAGTTGATTTTCCTATAAAAAATAGTCTAAAAATATCATAAAAACAAATTATATTGATTGCCTCACCTAAATACTTGAGGTTTTATGTGCCTCTTAGAAACTAGAGACAGGATGTTATCATTATCATCATCGTCATCATCATTTATAAGAGGACTTGAGAATGAGAACTTATTTAGAATGGGACACATTTTTTCTTTTGAAAGGCTTAACTACCATAACTTACTTCTTTATTGGAGGAGAGCTCCTAGACACCTCATGAGAACTTGGACATTTAGAGGATTGTCTCTCAAATGCTAATGGAGGTTCTTAAGCAATACTAGATGCGCTAGGGACGTTCAACAAGATTATTTTCGACAATAGTCACATGTCATTTTGGAAGAGGAATAAGGTCTAAGCCATTTGAAAGGTCTAACATGGTAATAGTTCCAACTTTTCTTACATAGACCCTCTTATATTATTTTTAACTAAAGTTTTCATCTTTTCCTTAATACCATAATGATCAAAAGTCAGTCTCAAACTTTTATAGGTTCAAGTGTAATGGCTCAAGGTTGTTGGCAACATGGTTGACATAATTTGACATGTTATTCCACGTCAAACCCTAAGAGGTTCAGATTGATACAAAGATGCATCATAACAATGTTGATGTTTATAAAGATGTATTGCACTACTATAAATCCTCCTTTTTGAATGATCATCTCTTTAACCTTAAGTTTGAGGTTGTGAAAGGATTTATCACCCCTTGTTACCTCATCATGTTGTTCAATAATTCGAAATAGATGCCTTCAGTAACATCTTCTTATAAACCTTTCACATTCCTTAATACATTTAGGTAAAAAAGATGAGGTAGGTTGAAAGGGATGCCTCTTATTAAATAGAAATTCACAAACTTTGAAACCCAACTTTATGTAAGATGATTTGTTGTCATATTTTCGCTTCATAGGTCATCAACTTGTAAACAATAGGTGATGGAATCCTATTGGAGGTTTCTTGAAATGTGAATAGTTTCCATTTAAGCTTCAAAGCAAAGTTAAGATCACACTAGTCAAGCTTAAAAAAAGGTTTCTTAGATTATTTCTAGGTTCTTGTAGGTTTAGTTAAGTCTTGACTAATCCTAGAATATAACCTAGGTTAGCCTAGGAAGTTCTTGCAAGGTTTGAGTCTTGGGTTGAATATTGGAGATATTCTTGGAGAAAATCAAGGAAATTTGCGAAAGCTAAAAATTGAGAAGGTGTTGGTTCTTAGTTGATTTTCGAAATCTTTATGGATAATTTTTTTTTTGGTAAAGGTTTTTTGTGGACATCTAAGGGAATAAATTGACTTAGGTTTGGTGAATTATGGGTGAGATTTGGGTGATTTAAGGGTAGATGGACGAATCTATAGGTGGCTTGGTTCAAGGTGAGTTTCTTTGGTTGGTTTCTCAGAGAAACCTATCCTAGGTGGTCGTGTCGTTTGTGAATTCTTCTTTTCAAGTTTTGCAGGTTCATATCTAGCTTGAGGTGGTAAAGAAACATGGGATGGAAGCTTAAAAAGAACATAGAAAAAATGTAAAAACTGGAATGATAATCCAAATGAAGGAAGTTATAGATTGAAAGATGAAATAGAAAGGAATAAGGTAGAGAGATCATTATCTCATCAAATGTACACAACACTAAGGTTGGCTTGGACCTTTGATATTTTCAGAAGCTTTAAGAAGGTAAGAGAATGAAAGACCGCTTCAGACAAATCCAATAATAAAATAGATACTTGTTATAATATTAGTTGGATCGTAAGTCTTTCTATTTAAGAAGCATCACCATTCGATTATGACTTGATCCACCTGCCATGGAACATTGATGTCATCTGCAACATTAATAATAATTTTTATACAAAGTGAAATTTTAACAACAATATGTAATATTCATTTATATTAATATTCTAATAATAAATTATAATTAGAATTAAACCTTTGATAAACTAGATTATTGAAAAAACAATTTTCAAATAATTATCTTCTTTTGAATGATCATAAAAGTTCAATTTTAAATAAATAAAATTACTTATAAAACTGAAAAGAATAAAATCAGTTTTTTAAGTATATCTTCATATGAAATATTAAATTAAAATTTTGGAGACAAATTTAAAACCATGTCAAAATTCATAAACATTTATTTAATATAAAATTAAGAATTAATAAATAAGTAACATTTTTTTACATCTTATTTATGATTGTTTTTTAGGTTAAATATAAATTTTATTATTTATTTGATTAGAATAATTAATTTAAAATTGTAGATGGTGGTGACAATTGTCTGGTGGTAATTATAATAAGATTTGTTTATATTTGGTACGTAAAAGATACGCTAAGAAATGATTTAGAAAAATAATATATAAGGAGGGGAAAGAAAGAGGAAAGAGAGAGTGGGAGTGGGAGAGATGGATCCAGACACGTTGGCAAAGGCATTCGTAGAGCACTACTACTCCACCTTCGACAACAACCGTCCAGGTTTGGCCAATCTCTACCAGGATGCTTCCATGCTCACCTTCGAAGGCCAGAAGATCCAGGGCGCTTCCAACATCGTCGCCAAGCTCACTTGCCTCCCTTTCCAGCAGTGCCACCACACCATCTCCACCGTCGACTGCCAACCTTCCGGTGTCAACGGCGGCATGCTCGTCTTCGTCAGCGGCAACCTCCAGCTCGCCGGTGAACAGCACACTCTCAAATTCAGCCAGGTACTCCCTCCCCATACCCCCTCTCTCTCTTTGTTAGGGTTTTCTTCACACTCCGATCCATCCTTTTCCGTTTCGATCTGCTTTCCTTTCATTCAATTCTCTCTTGAATTCATCGCCTGTTGCTTTTGAATTTACCTCTGTGTATTTCTTGGCTTCTTCCTCTGTTAAACCTAAATTGTTGAGTGTGCGGAGGTTTTAGGTTGTTCTTAATGCTATTCACTCCGGAATGTGAGAGAGTGGGTGAAGGAGGATGGTGTTTGATGAATTAGAATCATTGAGGGAATTGGAAATCTAGGATAACTGTATAGTCAAGGTTTTATTTTTTTTGGTAATCGTAGTATTGGTACCTATTATTCATTGGGTGTCGTAGCGGACAGAATGTGGATACTTGTGCCTACCAATGTTGGTCTAGGTGTGTTTAGAATTGAAAGTGGCAAAATAGTTATTCATCCTTTTGTATTTTAATTGTAAAGGACTGTATTTATTGGATCGAAGTTGTTTGTTTGGATGGTTATGGATTGGACTACAGAACATCTGATGGATCCAAATGCCTTCAACTCATTGTTCGCAAGTGAAAAATTCTTAAAAATGTTTCATGAGCTTAACCTTCTTCCACTTGTGTTGTTCTTTGTCTTTTTCATTGATATCAATTTGCTAGCAAAATTATTGAACTTTTCTTTATCAGTGCCTGGGTAGGTTATCTGAAATTCCTCTATTCCAAATTTCAACTTATTGAATTTGGGTTCAATTTAGAAGCCTGTGGGGGTCATTCAACTGTTTTATTTCATCAATTGCTGTCAGTTTGATTTCGTCCTATCATTCTCACTTGGTTCCCGTGGAATCCCAAAAGAGTTACACTAGAGGCTTCAAATTTAATGAAATTTCAATGTCTATAAGTGGGCTCATTCAATGCTGACCTCTTTGTAAGCAGGTGGGATTATGAGTTGGGTATTGTCAAAGTGGCACATCAACTCTCATTCTGTCCACCAAAATTGTCTGTCTCTTGTTATAGGAGCTGAATTCCTGATTCTGTAGGGGAAAATGATGGGTTGTCAAAATCCCGTTTTTCACTGAAATGTTGACTACGTGTCGAAATGAAATTTTGCTGAAATTTTTTACATCCATAGCAAAATTTTGTTATCCCTTTCTATACATGTGCTCTTATATACTGGTAATTGTGTATTATATTTTTCCTGTGTACGTAGAAATACTCTTAGTATTTTGGTTGGCGTATCCTCTCTTTTTCTTGCTCTACTGTTTATCTAATTTAAGTCAATCACTAAATTTGTCATTCTCTTTCCAGATGTTCCATTTGATGCCAACTCCGCAGGGAAGCTACTATGTGTTGAATGACATATTCCGTTTGAACTATGCATGAAGATAGACCAGCAAATACATGAGCTGAAAGGCCATAGAAGAAGTTTGCCCTATAGCTAGCTGTTTCAGATTTGACATTTGAAATTGGAAAAGGGTTATTTTTGGTTGGTTGTGTTGAATCCTTAATTGTGTCTGTTGTGTTTAGAATTTTCTGTTGTGATTGATTTGAAAAAAACCCTTAAAGGATAAATTGTCGAAAGATTACTGGGCATTGGAGATTGAAAACTTTAATATATTTGTGATCTGAGATCTTGGATCCAAGCATCTTGACCCATTTTACCTTTATAAATTAGTTTATACTTGCAGTCATAACATAATGTTTTGTTCACCTAAGGAACCAATATCCAAGCATCTCCCTCACGATGCGGGCCGTTTATCTTCTTTTTATTTTTTCTTAGAAAAGATAGTCAATTAGACGTTATTGTTGTGTAATAATTGTGGTTAAAATGGGTTGTTGATTTGTAAATATAGACTTCGATAGCATAATGTTGAGGAACAGGTTTAGGGATCTACAACTTAGGGAAATGCGATAGAAACTTAAAAATACAATTTGAAACCCCACTCTACTTGCATTCAACACGATTTTATATTTTACAATGCACCAATGTTCATCGTCATTATCCTATACAATCAGGACTGTCTCAAACTAATAAGTCAGCTTGTCGTAAGCATCTAAAATACAAAGACCGTCGAACTGGTTCTTCAGAAATTAATCATTCAAAAGAATGAGGATTAGCAAGGCTAGCGTTGCTCCTAGGGAAATGGATATAAGTCATCTTCCATAAATAAGGCATTCCCCACAGAAGTGGTTGATGATACTTCGTCACTCGTACCCGCAAGTTCAGCCTGCCAATAATTGACAAGTTATGCATCGAGAGCACAAAGTAACTGCACTCTAGTGGCAAACTAAGACATAATGACCACTCTGAAAAAAGGCAAACACTTGACACTGTCGTTTTTAAAATAATTTACCTTAGCTTGACGATATTTCTCAAGCATGCGATGATATTGGTCACGAGCATCTGGTGAGTCGACCATGGACAACACCCGTGAAACAGCCTTTTCAATTTCTACATCCACCTTCTGTTTTCGGAACACCTTGAGAATATCTTCATCTTCATCATCATTTTCATTAATCTCCATCTCTGGTCGGAAACCTCGTAAACCAGCTCCTTTTCTTCTCCATCGTAGCACAACCTTGTCCAGGATTCCAACTGCCCATATTACCTTGTAATGCTTCCTAACCTGGTAACCCCTCACATGAGCCTGCCCAAATAAATTAGAAATAGGTTGACATTAATGGCGTTAAAGATCAAAGTATGCAAAGAATCGTTTAGTACTATCTCTGTATAACTTATGAAAAATAAGCACGTAGTTCTTGGTATTCATTTGTTCCAAGCAAAATCTAAAGTTGACATTATTACCTGTATCTTCACCACTTTTTGGCGCAATGATAAGAAATCTTTGCGACCTTTCCAACCACGATATTTCTTCTGAATTGATAAAGCAGCTGAATTATGTTCGCGTGAGCTTCGAAAGGCAAGTTTTGACATAGCAGAAATTTCTTGAATGCTACCAATGCCACTTTCACTCGTACCACAACCATCTATACCAGCAGCTGCTTCTCTTGCTCTATGTTTTCTAAAAGAATGTAATCGAAAAGCAGATTGTATCCGCGCAGCTGCCTGAGTTACATTTCTGACAGCAGCCAAGGTATCTTTGAGTGACGCCTGATTCCCACTGGCACCAAGATTTTCATTGGAGACACTGGTAACAGTCATATCTGCCTGAAGCTGCGCAGAACTTTTAGATAATTCACTCTCTTCCAGTATAAGTGATGATAGGTGGCTTGTCACAGCTACCTCTGAAAGATACGCAGCTAGTCCCTTGTACCCATTGCTGGCTGCAATAGATGCAGCAGTTTTACCGATCGGGTCTTGTGCAGTTGGATCTGTCACAGCTCCAGCAGATGCTCCAGAAGCTATAAGTGAAGCAACCATTTTTTCCCTACATAGAATAACAAAACTTCAGGAAAATAACAGCCAAAATACTCTAAAATGAACAGGTAATTATACTTCATGATATGATTATCAGTTCCAGAAGAAGACTGGATGAACCAATTATGGCTATTAATTAGAAATTAAAGTCCACATTTGCTTTGATTGATTATATACACGACCAACATGGCAAGTAATGTTGTCATCAATATACATTCAATTTCCTGACTAGCCATTGCAAACAGCCAACCAACCTAACACAGTCTGCATCTCTAGAAATTCAATTTTCAGACTTGAATATCTAAAACGCTTATCATATATTTTGCCTTGCACTTAGTGCTTTATTCCTTCAATAAGAGATCAGATAATTAATTCTCCTTTCTTTGTCCTTGTTATCTTTCCTACCATCTGTATTCTATTCTCCCAAGGAAAGAAAATTAAAAAATTATTTTAAGAATGCATGCTTTCCCTATCTTCGTTAGCAAGCCTTGTATAGCAATATTAACATATTTCGCCAAAGTTAAATAATCAGTTAACATAGTAGCAAGCCCTCTAGAATTCAATTACCTTCCGAAACGGGCAGCCCAATGAAGGGCAGTCCACCCATTGATGTCACGGAAATTTATATTCACTCCACAACCAAGAATAGGGTTCAGGGCCCACTCAAAACCCAACCCAGCAACCATGTGAATAATGCCTTGCTCTTTCTTGGACAAATAGCAGCCTGTCTCTTCATCTCTTTCCTGAGATCTGTAACAAAGCCACTGTTGAAGCTTATCCTTAAGAAGCTCTTCGAGAAGCCAATCAATAGTACTAGTTGATGTTCCACTGCCAACTAGAAGAGTCTCTATAATATGGCTCCATGAGTCATCATCAGCTTTCTGTTTTATGAGAGGAATTCCCGATTCTATGTTGTCATTCTTTATTGTTGGTGTAGAAAGAAGCATCTGCCCTAATCTAACAAGTAATAACAGCTCTTCAGGACTTCTAGTGGCTACTGGTTTCAATTGAGTACATTGGGTGCTACTATAGGTCTTATCACGATATTCAAACTCTCTGACCTCACTGCAGGACTCCCGGTTTCCAGAAGTAATGCACAGAGTAACCTTTCCAGGAAGGTGAGGTGGAGCTTCACAACAGATTACACCATCATGAATTATCTGAACAGGAACTTCAACATCACCAAGCATGCATGCCCAGGTAGAATCTGACGGATGACAGAGAAAAGACCCAACAATGATGACCTGTGCAGAGAGTATGGAGCTTTAGGAATCAAATTTGGACAAAATCAACACAATATAGCTTCAAGATAAGAAAGTTGACAGAGAAAAAAAGTCATACTCATATTTTTAAGTCTTAAATGTCCAAAGACACAAGCTTGATCAACATTTTCCTAACCTAATTATTTATAAATAGACTGAGATTTATATATAATTGCTTTACACCATCACTACAGCAAGAATTTTATATAGATTTTAACAAAGTCAAGAATACATTTTAAAACTCTTCGGGAACCGAGGTAAGGTATAAGTGCCTACAGTTATTAATCAAAAGAATGAGCACTTTCACTTCACTGTTTAGAAGATGCCACTAATGCAAAGAGTAATAAATCGTTAAATAGGGGATGCATGGAGTTGGGCTTTGAAGGCACAAACCTTAGTTGTCTCAGTGGCATAACCCCATTCGGGGGAGAATGTCTTAATAGAAAATTTCTGTTTGTGTGCAATGGTCAAGCTTGAATCTGCATCTAGAGGTGCTACAATTTGGCTTTGGTCAAACAATGTTTCATAGTAGTCAGAATTAGTTACTCGTGTTTCCACCATAGAAGAATATGCAGGAAATTTGACTTCATGGACCCCTTGAGGTGGTGAGAAAACAGCTGCTAACATGAGTGGGGAATCAGAAGTCGAAGAAACTCCAAAATATGCCAAAAAAGGTTAAGTTAAATATAGATGAAATCATACAGCTTTGAGAATTATCACTGTTGAAGTTGAGCCAGTGATTGTCTTCCTGGTTGGAAACTGGTACTAGTACCCTTCCCGACAAAGATACTGAATTTTCCTGCTTTAAGAATCAAACATTTTAAGAATTGCATAAACACAAGAGAATCATTTCAACATCAGAACAAACATAAATTGAAAAATCATACAGCTTCTATGAACTAAGTCAAAGAAACACTTACATTTCCGGCTGCCATGTATACATTTTTCTGTGGTAACTTGACAGCAGTTGAGGACTTGCATGATTCCAGCACCCCTGTCCATAAAGCCTTTTCATTTCCATCAGGGTAACCATGATCTATCAGTTCATGATAAGATTCACCACCATCACCTATAAAAGTAAACACTTTTAGCATCTTTTATCTTCCTCTCTTACCAGGTGATGTTTCCACAATGAAGAGGACAAAACAAACTACAAGAAGCTGAATTTGTTGAAATTCAAAATATTCAAGTTCTTCAACGGATGAATTGCTAATTTACAAGGAAAAACTTCAAGCAGAATGAAAACCGTAATAACACCGTACAAAAACTTTTGGCCACAAATATAACTAAAGATCAGAGTGTCAAAAACCCACACATGCAACCTGTAGATTCTGAACAGGCAAGTGAGCTTTAAACAATATCCGTGTTGTAACAAGGCCCATATGGTATCAACAGAAAGCTCCTTTTGAGCCTCTTGTTACACATTTGCAACCCGGATTACCCTTTCTGAGACTAATTTTGAACCCTCAATCTAATGCATAAGTATATTTTGAAGCTGTTTTAGCGTTTTTCCTTGAATTTTTCATTAAACTTAGTGTTAGGTATCCAAGTGTGAGTCTAAGTCCCACATTGAATGAGAAAGTTGAGCAACATATAAGAAAGAAGACCCATAAACCTATTGCCTTAAGGTTTTGGATTGAAGGTGGTGTCATTCCCTTATATGGGTTGGCTCAGTTCTCATTTTTGTTTGTCTCCCTAGTGTTTACCCCCTCGAATTACCCAACACTTAGTATTTTCCTTGTTTATGCTGTGTTATCATCACTGTAGCCGGAGTATTGTCAATTTCAAAGAAACCTAGCTGTGAGTAAGTTTTAAAACCATTTTTTTATGGTTACATGGCTCATAATAAGAATCACTCTCTTTTAACATTCATATTGGGAAAGACCCAAGTCCCACAATAACTGAAGATAGTGCCAAAATAATGTATATATAAAATGAGGGGCAACCCTCCTCCTACAAGCTAGCTTTCGGAGTTGAGTTAGTCCCAAACCCAAAACTCTAATAGTTCCCACATGGCATATAATAATTGGGGAATTAGGTCTCAATGAGAAAATTAAACACTTAAACAGAGACACCAGACAAGATGGTTATGATAATAGTGAACGATTTAATCTAAACATGCATGCTATAAATTTCCACCAACAAATTACAGAAAATTAGTGGGCTGTGTAAGATGCTGCAGCAAGCAGTGTGACATAAGTAGAAGACAATGTATGCGAACAGATTAAATTACAATATAGATTATGCACTCAAATATTTCACTAATTAAACCATGTGCTCTCAACAGAAGTTTGTTTTACCTTGTCTTCCGTTATATTCATCATAAAATAGCCGTTGATCATCAGGTCCAGAGAAAGCTGCAGATTGCTCTTGATTGCTGATCACCCTTTGATTGTGCAGAGGGTTTGGATCATGGGCAGTTTCGTACTTATCGCAGAAGGGAGCAATATCTTCAAAGCTGTCCTCATTCAAACTTAATTGTACCTCTAGTCGGCGCAAAGCTTTAGTAACTTCAAGCTCAGATGAGGTTCCTGATTCTGCTTCGGTTCCATCCATTTGTTTATTGCTCAGAACGAATATATCAGACGTAACTTCTGTAGTTCCAGGACTGGAGAAACTCTGATTAGGTTCATATGAATCAGCAGGTATGGATGTTGACCCTGGATACTGATTAGAATATGAGCTAGGACTAAATGCAGAAGAGGAACTTGGTGACAATTGTGCGCCGGCTCCAGAACTCAGTCTTCCCTATAACATGAGTGCATACGTTAAAGCAAAACTTGAACATCGACTGCACAACAATGTCACTATGCACATGCTGAATAAAAGAATATAATCAAATAATTCCCATCCAAGATGCCAAATATGATTCTTAAGAAGATTTAAGAATATCTTCATTTGAGAAAAGGAAATAATTAGTGCAGAAAAGCAATAGGATGATGCAAATCTTAGGAACAATCACTGACTTTCTTATATCAATTGTCATCATCTTAGAAAGAAGTAAATATCAAAGATTCGTAATTAGGAAAACGGTTATCTAAAGTGCATTTGGTCTTAAATTACGATATGGGAGGTGAGATGTAGGCCTCCATATTGGTTACTTCTGGTAAGTAAAGGAGCATAAAGGCATGTTCACAAGCTTAGGGAATAGAAAAAGTTTCAGGAAGATAAGAGAATGCACGGGGAATGGCTTTAATTCATAGTTGAATTGTTTTGCATAGTAATTATTAAAGAGTCTAATTTTCATGAACTATCAATATAAAGAATATTACAACACCAATCAATTTGAAGATATTAACTTTAAAGTAATTAATACAAAAATCAACAATTTTTATCGGAAATAACAACCTATGATTACATGATAATGTAAAAAACTTTTACACTATCAGTTCATACAAATTAAATTCATTATTAAATGAACATATGCCACTTTGGAAGGATAAGTGTACATTTAAGAAGGAAGTTCGAAAATAGAAAATGAGAGAGGGAGTTACAACACGGAAGTAATATTAATGGTAAACAAAAGAATCAACATAGCACTTAAACAAGAAATACAAACAGCACATAGACATATGCATGACCCACCTATAGAAAGTAAATATTTAAGAATACAAGATAAATGTTTGAAATTTATCGAAACAGGAAAATGAACTAAAGAGCTTCACAAGAGAAAGGTAAAAACGGAGGACAAGTGAAAGAAAAACAACTAATCAGAAACGGGTAATACAGTAAGCAATCTTGCACAAAAGGGTTCCCAAACTTTTCTGGAGGGAGAATGTGCACAAGGGTACAAGTACTATTATCATGTTTATCTGATATCACGTATTGGAGACTCACCTCACTCGTGTTTCTGTAATGCACAAGAACAATATGCTCATATTCCCTGCCATGAAACAATATCAAGGGTGATTATGAAGAACTACTACAATAACAAATATACAAGAACATCTCAAATAGAATGAACAGCAAAGGCTGATTCTGCTTCAAATTATAAATCTTTGCAATTCATTTAATGTTTAGTTAACCTCTAGGAGGATTTTTTTCCTGAATGTTGCATGTCTGTTTTAAAGGTTACAGAATTTTGTGATAAGCATAATACTAGTGTATGAGGAATATGCAGTTAGATAATAGTTAAAATTTACTCACGGATCCAACATCCAATAGCTTCGCCTCTGGAAACTAGGGTTCTGCTCTCCATGTGCATAGTAACAATTTAAGGCTTCAACATTTCCAACCTATTCATGCAGATTATTAAAACATTTCCAGTATATGGAATATCATGCAAAACAAATGGTGACCTAAAGTCATAAATATACAGTAAGTGAAAATGTTCAGAAAACATACTAAAAAGCACCCTTGAACAAATATCAGTTACATGTAATATACATAAAGGATAACTGATGGACAAACCATTCGTTATTGTTTTCAAAAGCATCTTAGAAGCACAAAATAGGACAGCTTGTTTGGACAAGCTTCTCTAGAAGCACTTGTAGGAGAAAAAAATAAGAAAAAATGAAATGAGTTTCTTCATAAGCTAAAATTAGCTAATGCATAAGCTAATTTGTAGAAACTCTTTCATATGGCTTCTCTAAATTCTTACTTTTAACTTGTCAAGCTAATTTTAATTTATGGAGAAGTTCATTTCATTTTCTTTTTCGTTTTATTTCTTTTCCTAGAAGTATTTATGAAGAAACTTGTCTAATGCTATTGAAAATGAAACTTCGAATAAGGATTTTTTTAAATATTTTTAAACAATACCATCTGTCACTAGTCAACTGTTTGAGACATCTATTCAAAGTTTTGAATATACTTTTTCAAACAATTCAAGAATCTTTCCTCCCTCTTATAGATTTATGGCTGCATTGCTACAACTGAGACCCCCTCTAGACAGTTGCTAATAAGTGTTCCTTTTATGGAAACCTAATAATCACAACAGCACATACATTAGTGAGTAGCTACACACCTTCAGCCGTTCGTGTGCTTCTCCCACAGTTCTTCCATCTCTTTTCTTGCGCCAGTTATGACCATCTTTCCGGAAGAAACGCAAGACTCTTTTGTTAAACAGAAACAGGGATCCACCTGTTAAGTAGATCAAATGATAATGTTGAATTCAGCACTTTATAGTCATTCTGAATAAACAAACAAGAACAACAAAGGTTGTCCTTTTTTCTTATTTCTACAATCAATCGGAAAAAGGGAACACGGCTGTTACTGGTTGGCTGTTGCGGCGGCTCTTGGGTGAGCTGGAACTTTTCATGATTCTGTAAAATGTACATGACTTCTGCAGGCTTCAGCCATCTGGCTTGAGCTTCTTGATGCAGATCATTAATATCGTATTCGTAACCTGAAACAACAACAATAAATAAATCAAACAAGTTAGAAACCTTCCTATCAGCATCATCATCACCATCGTTTTCTTCTACCTTAAACCAGATGAATTATATAAGACGGCGACATTTTTACCCATTATTAAGAACTTCAAAGGCAACTAACAACTTAAATTTTTCTTCTCTGCACAGCACCAATCAATTACTCCAATATTACATTTCATTGCGAAGAAAAATGGGTTAGGGACAGCAAAATAATCTATTAAATTAAATCAAAATGCTAAAAGCATGCTACTTAGAATATTCTAAAATGCTTTAGTGTAACTGCGAGTGTTTATTTTTCACGGATTCCAAACAATAACAGTAGATTCTAAAGCTCACATGGTCCCAATTGAAAGCACAAATGACAGAAAACTAAACAAAATGCAGACACACAAAGTCATAATAAGTCATGTGGTTCATTTCAACCACCCAATCAAAACAAGTCAAACCCAATCAATTACTCCAATATTACACTTCAACTACCCTAAACCCCAAAAAATTATATATCCCAATTTTCCAGTTTCTTTTTCTTTTCCTAAAGAAACCACCATTAAGAAAACAAAACGACACTTTTACCAGGTGTCATGGTATTGAACCAGAGGAATGGAAAGCTAGAAGTGGAACCGGACACAGAGCATTTTTGGAACCGTAGAGGCTTCTAGATTTGGTTCGGTGCGGTCGCGCGAGTTGGTTCCAAAAGATGGATCGAGAAAGGAAGTAGAAGAAGCAGAAAGTGGAGACACAGAGCAGGTGTTGGTTGAATCTTAGGATTGATTTGAGGTTGTGATTATTAAGGTTAAGGTTTTATTACACAACTTATTTTTTGTTACAAGTTTATTAAACATATGGAAGACCACGACCAAGACCAACATATATTATAAACTTTATTTAAGATTGCTATGTCTTGCTTTTCCCACCTCCTTAATTTATTTTTAGATATTCCAAGATCTATCTATATGAGAAATACTTTGCAATTATTATAAAAAGACTTCCAATTTGCAGCAAGTTTGACGGTAAAACACAAGTCGTTCTTTATAGTCAGAGTTTACCTTTTCTCAACATTCTCAACTACCTTTCTAAATATTTAAAGATATATATATAAAAGTGCAACTAAACATAAATAACATTATAACTCTTCAGTTATTTTTGTATAAATATTTTATTTTTTATTTTAATCAAATATATTTAATGAGCCCAACCCCTTTGAATGGACTATCTATATATTCGTATTTCAATTATACTAAAACTAGTAGAAATACATGTATAGAATAAAAATTAAAATCAAAAAATAATTTTTATAAAAATTACTAAAATAAAAAATGTTACTAAAATTTATGTTGGAGTTATGAAAACTGTGTATAAATTTCAGTTATAAAAATAATTTTTTATTATTTTTATAATATTGTAATTCTATGATGGAATATTTATATTTTTCATCAAAATAAAAAATAAAAATTTTAATAAAAATATTTTAATTTTTATTAGTATACAGTAAAAAACACTTTCAATTATATAGAATAAGTAGATTTAGACATATGATTGTTTGTATATAAAAGCAAATATAAAAAAACCAAATAAAACTATTACTCTATTATAAATTTTAAATATGTTGAAAGAAAATAAAGAATTAATTTCTTTTGATTTTACAACAATAAATTTTTTTAGTTATGAGACAAAACAAAAAAATGGTATTTCATATTTCGACTTCCTTATTTATAAGAAGGTGATTTTCTATTAATTCATTAATTATAAAAAATAAGTAACTTAACTTTTTAAGCTGATAAATAATGTTAGTATTCTCACAATACTAAAGGATTTGATGAAGCCATGCAAGACATGACCAGCAAGCCAAAGCAAGTAAGTGGAAATGTGTTCTAGGCTGTGTCTTACTGTGAGTGAGTATGATTGGCCGTGAAAAAGAACCTATGCACATCTAAGAAGAAATTCATTAGCACATGGGTTAAATGATTTAAATTAAACCATAAAAAGGTTTTAACTTCAGTTAAAAACAGTTTTGGAAAATAAGGTAGTTAAAACAGTTTTGGAAAATAAGATACTGAATTATTATGAATTGATTTTAAGTTAAGCCGAATCAATTTATTCGTGTCTGACTATAACTGAATTAACAGTTTTGGAAAACAAAGTACTTAACTATTACAAACTGATTTCAGGTTAAGTCGAATCAATTTATTCGTGCCTGAGCTTAACTGAATTAACTGTTTTTTTGAAAATCTAGTTTGAGCTCTTCTTCTATAAAACAACGGGTTTTTCAAGTGCGAAAAACAAGAAACAAGAAAAAGAAAGAGAACAGAGAAAAGAAAGAAGAGAGATACATTTTTGAAAATCACAATCGTTTTGAAATACATTCTGTGAGAAATACTGTGAGAGATTTTGCTGTTTTCATAATAATCAGTTTCGAAAGAGGACTTTTACTTGAAAAATCAATTCTGACTAAAGTGTGCTACTGGGTTTCTTCAAGACTGTGTACAGGCCTTTCTTTCTGTGCCAATCAGGGAGTTTTTCTAAACCCTTCTTGATCCTGTTTGAATCAAGATTTGAGGTGTTTTCATTATAATTTTGTGAAATTCATTGAACGTTTGTACTGGTTTGGGCTTTAGAAGTAAGCCTGTGTTTTCTGCTGAAATTGATTGGAAGCTGCGGGGAGCAGTAGATCAATTTGCAGGGTTTTGATTTCTACG
>Ga0209700_100887_pt1 | contig 60329 bp, 21 predicted proteins | sample SiratroredBW_FD_187528 | JGI IMG/M metagenome (GOLD analysis project Ga0209700, IMG submission 187528) | Root nodule microbial communities of legume samples collected from California, USA - Siratro red BW (SPAdes) (version 2) | ecosystem: Host-associated > Plants > Roots > Nodule | place: USA...
TTTTTTTTTTTTTTTTTTTAAAAAATCATTGCATGTCATTGATCAATTTTTATAATTGATTTTTTTTTTATAAAAAAGATAGACTCATGCCAAGGATTATTTTTCAAATCAATTCATGTCATTGACCAATTTTTTTAAAAATTCGATGTATGTTACTGATCAATTTTGATTATGTTTTTCTTTTCAAATCAACGCATGTCATTTTCATTGTCATTTTGTAAAATCAATTTCTACATTGAAATGTGGTTAGTGAATTATATCAATTAAAAGATTTTGGTCTTTTTCTTTCTTTTTTTCTCTATCAAAGAATATTTTTTTGCTAATAACATTTCAATTGGTTCAATAATTTCTTGCAAACATGTAAAGTGCAGTATCTTTTTTTTTTATAACGTTTTTTTTATAAGAAAGCACAAACTAAAAGTAATGTTTTAAAAAATTCTCAGTTAACTATATTTAATCTATATAATTTCGATAATGATATAATTTCAAAACAATTAATAAATTTTAAACTATATTTAATCGTATAAACATATACTTTTTTCTATAAATAAAATAGAGTTTATGTAAAATTCCAATTTATATAATTTAATATTTACTAGTTTTAGTAGTTAATTTGACTAAATATTTCAAATTTAAGAAATTAGTTGAAAATTTTTAATTAAAAAAAAAATTTCCTTTTAGCTTTGCTAGCCTCATTGATATTACTCCTCATACTTTTTTGTATATTGTGCATTCCCTATATTTGAAAATAACAGCAGTATAGAAAATTGGGATTTGGAAATAATGGTCAAAAGTTTGAGAAGAAAGTAAAATAAAACAATAAATTAACCTGTGAATGAATGAGCTCCAAGTTCATCGAGAATAAATGCCAAGACCAAACAAAAATGGTGGGTTAGTTGTAGCTTAGAACAGTTATAGTCTTGCAGTTTTTCCCCTAATCCTTTTAAAAAAATGTCTGTGATAGTTACTTTTAAATAGATAATTATATAGTTAATTTTGCATAAAAAGTGTTATGTAGTTACCTATTTTATTAAATAAAAGGATTATTTCTATTTGTCAGAAATAAAACTATCTAATTAAAAAAGTCAATATATATATATATATATATATATTGTTAAAAAATCCAAAATATACAAACGTAATGATAGAATGTTGAATAAGAGATACAAGGGAAGGTATGTCTGCATTCTCTTTAAGTTGTAGGTAAACAATAATACCAAATTAAAATTATATTTCAGATACGGAGTAAAGAAATTAATTATAATGATCAATAATATTAAATTTTGGTTTAATTATTCTAAAATTTATATCTACGATTAATATCATTATCAAAATACTCATATCCTTTTTATTGACAAATTGGACGTTGAATTATTACACTCCAAGGTTAGAACACAATAAATTTCAACAAAAAATATAATAATAGTTTCTGATCGTTTGGTAAAGGTCAAGCATGTTTCCTTTGGCAAAAGACAAGGATTAATTAAATAGAAAGCGAGAAAAGAGAATAAATCCCTTGAATGCTTTTGGATGATTATACTGTTTAATTAATATATAGTGAGATAGTCATCAAATTTTCAAACGTCGACCTTCATGCAAGACTCCCCTTATATATTAATACATAATTAATTAATGTGTTCCTAGTAAAGTACTCAAACAACTGTTTATTCATATCATTAATTTGTTTCCTCTCAAAAGAAATTTGTTTATAACACAAAACATGTTTCCTCTCTCAAACTGTTTCTTCCAAATGTTATATATATATTGTTAGAATCTGGAATTGGGGAGCTGAGGATAATGGTCAAAAGTCTGAGAATTAAAAAAAAAAAATGGAAATGAAGCAGCGAAAGGATGAGCATTGAGCACAAGTGGACTGAGAATAAATGCCATGACCAAAACAAAACAAAACAAGAATTAACACAAAATGGTGGTTTTGTGGAAGCCGAATTATTCTGTTCCGGTCAAAAAACTTTTGTGTGGATCTTATATTTATTCAGCCTACTCATTCCTCATTGACTAAGCATACTTGCACAGTGAAACGGAGATACTAATTTTTAGTAGCGTAAATGGCCCCAAAATACATACAGTTATATACATATATATATATATATATATATATATATATATATATATATATATATGTATACACATTAAATTCTCAGTTTTAGGAATGAAATAACTCGTAATTGTCTTTGAATGTGTTATCCTTGTCTATTATTTCATGTATCCTCTTATAAGATATAATTTTATAGTACAAATAACTATAATAAAAACAAATTATATCTGATTGGTAATCGGAAGTTAGGTTATTTAAAGGAAAGATATCAAAGGGATAATTGACGTGTATGACAATAAATTATTGTATTTATTAGAATTTATGACTGTTAATGTCTTATACTTTAAATTAAAGTAAGAATTAACTGTGGGATTGTATTATGGTGGTTGCAGTCTTTGGAATAAGATGATATAATAAAATTTTTATGCTATTCCAATTAATTTTGTATTTTTATTCCATTCCTTCCATAGACAACAAAGGTACGAAACCGTACTATTTGGAAAATTGGTATGAAAGAAAGAAGACCGATACTATTTGTTTATTGGTCTGTGTTGCTTTGTTATACATGTGTATATATATTCTCCTTCCTTATTGTGATCTCCCGCTATGGTTTCATTGTGTTTGGTGCAAATGGCAATTGTCTTAGGATTCTTTCCTAAGCAGCATCTACACTTGTTTGTTACCATCGTTTTGCACTCTGAAGAAAATAAGTGAACGATAATGGAATTGATACATGATTAAAACAAGTCAAGTATACGTGTTTGAATCTACATCCGTTGAACCAAAAATTGTGCCACAGAGATATCTCTGTATAGCTTTTCATTACCCTATATACAATGATTGCTTGACGAAAGAGGTGCGTGACGATGGAAAAAAAGGACGTAGTAATATCAGTTGAGTATCTTGGTGATTTGAATGAAGAATGCAAGTGAAAGCGCGCATTAGTCAAAGCTTGGCACTTAATTGAAGTGAGTGGTTCAACAAAATGGACACGTGTGTGTGCATGCGTAGAGAAACAGTTTGAGAAATTGTAGATGTAAAGGTGAAGCACGCGTCAAAAATTTGAGCTTCCCAATTGGTGACAGGGTGAATTATGGTGGGGACATTTGGTGGCTAAGACATCAAATGTGTTCCTATGAACAGTGTATATATAATATTTACTAAGGAATTCGTTTTCATTCATTCCTTCATATGTCACAAACTATTTTTTAAAACTCTTTTAAATATTAGTTTTAGAATAACTTTTAAATTATAAAACAGTTGAATCAAATGCCACATTAGTATTTTAAAAAAATATATTAGCACTAATGTTATGTTTATCAATAATATTCTCTTAATTAAAAATATAGAAATTTTTCTTACTGAAATAAGTGTAAGTGCTGAATAAGAAAAAAGGTGGGTCTTATTTTTGTAGAGCGTCCAAGCTTCACCTTAGACCAATTTAGTTCGGTTGTGTGTTAATATTGATCTTTTGAACAACTTATTATTTTTTTATGGAGGTACGTTATTAGAACTTCACAAAATTAATTTTTATAAAATTAGTTGATAAAAGAAATTTTTTTAAAATATAAATTATGTATAAACTATAAATTTTAAATAATTTTTTTAAACAGATAAATTTCCATTCATTTTTTTATAGTACACTTAGATCTAAGATTCAACTATTATTACTAAAATATTATAAATTAACACAAAACGTATATATATTGTTACTAAACTACCATAATTAACACATAGTATGAACTTGTAAAACCCCGTGACAAAATACACATTACAGAGTAAATCAAGCATTCTTGACAACTAATAAAATATATATTTGTAGACTGCTTTTTCCTGCACCTCTAAGGTTTTTTCAGCCACCTCCAATTTTTTTTTTAAATTCTAAAAGTGTCCCAATTGAATTGTTTTTTCGAAAAGAAAAAAAGAAATTTTGGAATGAGTTGTTAGAAAACTAATTCATCCAGAACAACTCATTTCTAAATTGGATGAAAATGAAAATAATAGTTTCAAAATAGTTGTTTCAGAACTCTCGTTCAGATCTTAATAATAATTTTGAAACAGTTCATTTTCGAACTATTATTTTTATTGTTCATAAATTTTGGAATGAGCTATTCTGAAGCTATTATTCAAATTCAGAAAACACTTTTGCAACAGCGCAATTTAGAATTCATTGACAAGTAAATTCAGAAACTCCACGTAACATTCCCAAATTACATAAATTACTCAAATTAACTATAATACTTTCAATAAATCATTTTTACCTCACACAATTAACAAGTATGTGGACGGTGGTGGATAATGGAACAAACTGGCGATGGCAACGACAAACAAAATCACTGTAAACAACAAACAAAATCACTGTAAATGCTTTGGAGGTGGCAGGAAGCAGTGAGGGTGCGTTAAAGAATGGAGGCTTTAAGGTTTCAAGGACAATTTAGTCTGTACGATAATATTTTAAGAACACTTTAAAGAACTTCTAAATTTTTGGAAATGCCTGAAGAAACCTTTGAAAGTGGAGGAAGAAACAGTCATATTTGTATATTAACCAGGCTTTTAGGCCTACACTTTTTCCACTGAGAGGTCCAGCTTCTGCCGACCCGACACAATGCAGTGTAATTCTTAACCAAATTTTTGACGCATGCACCTTCATATTATCATCGTGTACCTCCGTAACAAACGCGAAAAGACGAAAATGCTCTTAATGAAAAATTTTAAGATAAAAGAATTTTGAGGAGACCATTTGGGAAGCCTTAGAGCCTTATAAATAAGGTGAGGCCACCCTATCAGGTTCCCTGACTCGTCCAATCTAGAATGATATTTTGTTTTTCCATTTTTGAATTTTAGATTAGTCTATTTTAGAATTCCCCTACCTCCACTCCCTAGACAGCTTCTTCCGGCACCTTCATATTTTTCTTCTGCACTTTCATAATTTCAGAATCATTAAAATACTCTTTTTAAAATTTATATTCCAGATTTTATTTTAAGTTATACAATCCCAAATATATATATACTTTTTTTGTGAAAAAAAAGTAAGGAAGTGTGCTGAAAAGATAAAGAAAATAAAAGGGTAGTATAGTAATTTCGCTTTAATTGTGGAGGTGTGAAAAAAAGCATGGAAGCGCAGGAAGATGCAGGCCTCCCTAACTTTTGGACTCACCCAATCCGAAATGGTATTTTTTTTGTTCTTGATTTCCAAATTGCCCAATTAGAAATATATGGTAACTTTGTTCTTTTTTCTTTTTTATCTGGATTAACTTAATCTGAAACTAACAATGACTTTTGAATTGGAAAATAAGAATTTAATCCGAAATAAAAAATACATTCTGAATTATACAATCTAAAACATTAAATTTATTCTGATTCCTGATTTATAACAGATATTTATGTTTTTGAATTGATTCAGTCCCAAAAACAATGTACATCGTGGATCTACAATCCATAAGTCAATCCTTAATATAATTTGTATTTTGAATTATATAATTCGATACTCTAATTTCCTTTTCTTTTATTTTTATAAAGTCCTTTGCAATCTTTTCACAAAAGTTAGTTTGAGCGTTTCATAAAGTAAGGAGGTGTAGGATGATATTATCGAGATGCAACAAGAATGCGTCCAAATTTTTGGGCTCACATAACCCCAGATATTATGCTGGGCCAAGTACCCATACACTGCAAGATTTGATATTCACACACAAGTTCATATCCTATTATTTTTTTCTGGAAAAGTACTCAAGCAAAACGCAATGCCATTACAGCCAGTACTAATGAAAACTTGTTTCCTTACAATACACAGTGAAATTCATTGTGTATTATACACTTTAGAAACATGTTTTTCTTTTTAATTATTGTTTTTAGAAGTTTAAAATAGGTCTGTAGTTAATTTTATGTACACATTATTTTTTAAGGAATTATCATATAATACTATTCAAATTCATTATAACATAAATTAGTATTTCTATAAAAATAAAATTTGATTTTCCTTTTTAATATTAATTCATATAATTATGATATAAAAATATTTTTTAAATTGAAAATGGAATTAAATACGTAGAAACTATTTCCATTCTAATAATAATTGGGTCAGTTTTGATAGAAATTATCGTTAATTAGTATGAAATTAATAACGATGCAAGTTACTTTTCTTTAGAATAATAATCAAATTAATCAAGATATTTATTTTTAATAAAAAATAATTTATATATTAACCAATTTAGTTATTATTAAAAAGGATCATCTGTATCTCACTAAGTCTATTTAAATTATAATAAAATATAAATTTTTACGTGTAAGAGAACAATGATAATTGTGGATGAAGGGGAAGCACTAGTTGAGTTCATAGGCAAAACAAAGATTTCGCATTGATAAGGAACAGGAAAAAGATTCCGAAAGCTCAAAACCTGACGTTGACACTCTGACGGTGGCTCAACACACATGCGATGCATATCCACCATGAATTAGATACCATAGCATGGTCCCCCTCTTTATCTATCTAAATTTATTAAAAATTATAAGAAATTAACGAAAATCGAGGGGGATAAAATTTTATTTATAATAAATATTTATACAACATAAAAATTTCAGCTAAAACACTACGTAAAAGGACAAGAGGCACACATTTCAGAAATTGTGACTGACATTTTCTGTAATAAAGAATACAATAAAACAATGGGTGCTGACGAGTATTTTTTGTAGCAGGGGATTCTTGGTTCATTGCGACATGCATACACCACGTGGATTATTGAGTTGCTTAGTTTCTTACGTGTGGAGTCTCATGGCGTTACAACGTTGCATTGCATTGCATGTATATATACATTTGTTGTTTGCTGGTTTATTGACGGAAACAAACAACCATGCTCTTCTGATGAATGCTATATATCAGTGTTTCCGATTCAATCTCCTGATATAACACAACTCCAAAAGTGTCTAGATCACAATTTCCGATTTCGGGTTAGATTTTCCTAAACAAGGTGTTGCAATCGAATAATTTATTAAATAATTTTAAATACCAGAACTTTTCTTATAAATTAATTACGTCAGAACAACATTCGGTCTAATTGGAAAATTACTGTGAAATTGAACAACAAATTACACATAAAATGAACAACAAAGGATATTCTTACCTAGGAATCAGACTATGGGGTTTTCAACAAGCAATATCTCGAAAGGTTCATTATTATTATTGATTAAATGAAGAAGACTTTTTATAATCTCATCATATCTATCTTCTCTTTAATAGAAACCAAATATTTGGCTCTAGACTTAAATTTATCTAAATAAGAGATGTACATTAAAAAAGAGGGCCACACTGACTTCGATATAAAGAAATCAACTAATTTTAAAATTATATTTTAATTGATAGAAATATCTAAATTTGTTTACAGTAGGATGAACTGAGGATATTGATCTACAATTTGAAAGATTTTTAAGAAAATTCAATTGTTAACGTGAAGTTGAGTCGAAGTCATTTGCATCTTACTTTCAAAAGTAAACAAAGAAAAAGAAAAAATTTAACTATTTAAAAAACCTATTCATGTACATAGGTGAAATGTTCACCATTGCCTTTAGTTTTTTTATATGTCCTATTTACGGTAGAACAATCATTGGTAGTAAGTTCAACCTTTTTGTCATGACAAATACTGAAGGACTTGAAAAAAATTCTTCACAAATTTTTTAGAGGTGTACTTAGAAGGATGAGAGTTAAACTCACAGAACATTTCTACTTAGGTTTTGAATGGGAGAAACATTTTTTAGGCTCAAAGGTATTATTTAAGAAAGTATTATTTATCTTTTCAATACTAGTTTTATTATTTATTTTTATTACTTGGACTTTTATTGACTTAACCTCAAATAGTCTTTTATAACTGAGTTTTTATTAAGTGTTTGAATATCATCTAACAAAATTCATCCTCAAAATTCACAACTTGGTACAAGTGTTCATCACACTATAAAAGCTCGTTCATCAATATATATTATTATGTTAAATAGAAAAATGGGTAACTGGAATTGTTACTATAAGGTTATAGTAAATGACATTCATAATTGTTTAATTATTTTGAGTGTATTTGCAAATTCTGTAATTCTTTACTTTGTAAAATAAATTATTATGATCTTTAGCTATGTGCTATCCTTGAGAGATTTTCTTTTTTATTTTTATTTTGAGAGATCTTAGTATCATCAGGAGATTAAGACTAGTAACTTGAAGGATTGTGTATTTGATATAATATAATATAATATGGAGAAGTTTGTAAGAAAAAATTGTGTATTCAATATAATCAATTTTTTGATTAGTACAACTTCTTGTGAAAAAATTGAATGTATTTAAATTTAATGTGAACCAATACAAAAATTTATTATAATGTATTTTTAGATTTTATATTGAACATTGTATTTAATGGATATTTTCTGTTACAATTTGAATATGGATTCCATTCTAACTTCTTTTAGAGCTAAGTGTTACTACATGGACTCTTGATAAAATTATTTATCAAAGCATACCTTGATTAATATTCTTTTACAATATCAAAATAATTTTTTTTCAGCCTAAAAATATTTTATTTCATTAAAGTCAAGATGTTTTTTTTTTCCTTATTTTTTTTATGTATTATTACGTCTTCTTTTAATTTTTAACTACTTAAATTATTTTAATAGTTTTATTTGCTATCGTCATATATCCATTGTCCATTATAATATTAACTTTGATCAAATTATAATGACCTTATATAATCTTTAACGGTATCATTATTTGTATAAGTGAGATATGTCCTTTAGGACAACTCAATTTGCGTATCCGATAACTATTAGGAGAAGGGATGCATGTCTCATCATTGCGTGCAAACGAAGGTCGAATAGGTGTTGAGTTGCACCTCTTGCTGACAGAACTGAAAAAAAGAAAGAGGAAGAGTTGTGAAAACAAAAGTTCGAAAAAGAAGAATAAGACTCTTGCTGTCTAATGAAGGGAAGGGAGATTTATTTCCTTTTCCTTTTAGTGTGACTGCTTTTTCATCTAGTAATATATATATATATATGCTTGTCAAATATGTTTAGGTTAAATAAAATTTCATTTTTAATAACCATGATTTAAGAAAAATGTTGTTAACTAATATGAATTAGATTGTTTTATATATGAGACCAGAAGAATTTGGTTCCTCCAACTTTTGGATTTCTTTATTCTTTATATAATTTTTTTTTTCTCCCTGCTTGGGTGGGTTTATAACCTATGATAAAATTGATGAAAATCTTAACTTTTGTAGTAACCCTAATCTAAATTTGTTAGAAGCTCTTCTTGCAAATTTTTTATATTATTTCCTTAGATGTACTTATTTAACTTAGTATGTATATCTCTTAGTTATCTAGATCATTCTTTAAATTTAGTAGTAGAGGATCAAATAAAGTTAATATCTATTATTTTGTTGTTAATGTAATGTTTCATTAATTTAATTGTTTTTGATTCATTTATTGTAACTATTGTGTTTGTTTACTTGCTTTGGTGAGTGTGACTCCACACACATAGGTGGCATGTGAACTTTGAATTAGATGCCATGGATCCTTTTGGGATCACCACATATGCAACGCAAAGTTCCAACTAACGAGAGTTTATAATTTTTTTCCTTCTTGACGTGACCCACCATCCTTCCTTGGTTGCTTCGTTAAATCTTATTGCAAGTTTTTTGTTCTTATGCTTCCTCTTTCTTATTGTAAATTCAAATGATATTTTTAATTTATAAATAAAAAATTATTGTACAAAAATAAAATTAATAAAAGATAAAAATAATAAATAAAAAATTATTGTACAAAAATAAAATTAATAAAAGATAAAAATAATATTACTATGTATTAAAGCATACAGAAGTGGGATACTGTTTTGTTTGAAAAATGATTGGTGATTTGAGAAGTGAAATAATTAATCCAGAGTAAACTAACACAAAGGGAGTGAAATCAAAATCATTTTTGTGAAATAATTACTTAAGAGAACTCTATGAATGTCAGCTTCTGGTATCTGTCTAATCTGAACCAACTTTAACGGAGAAAAATTGTTTTGATCAAAATCATGTTGGGGATTAGATATTTTTTGACTTGTGAGAGTGAAACAGAAATCATGTTCAACCATACATGAACGTTGTATGTAAAGACTAAAAATAAAATGCGCATAAATGTTTTCATATATATTTATGAAAAAAATATTATTAAGATTTATATTAAAACTATAAAAACCTGTATACATAAAATATAAATATATATTTTTTCACTAATTTTTATATTATTAAAACTATATAATAGAAATACTTATAATTTTTCATGAGAATAAAAAAAAACTATTATGTTTATGAAAAACATATTATTATAGTTACATACTAAAAAATATTTCCATTTTACACATAGTCTTTTTTAAATAATAGAAATTGAAAATAAAAATAGTTAAGAAGGCAAAAAAAATATTAAAAAGATTAATTAAGCATTCTATCTCATTATTGTTAATTATTGTAGACATATATTGACAATGAAAAAAAATCATTTATTAATAAAAATAATAATAATACCAATAATAATCATACTCGATATATTATTCCTGACCAATTTGGTTTTTCCTTTTTCCTTTTACTTTATTAATGTTGGTGTGAACTTAATAATATAATAGATTGACAAATGATTAGATATAGTATGTACATTAGATGAACGTTTATCACGTTAATATAGTCATTTTGTTTAATTTATTAACACATTAGAGGAAGTCTACCATCTTAGTATAGTTTTGTTTATTAGTTTATTAACACACGATGATAGATTACCTTGTTAATTATAAGATGTAGTGTATTAGGGACCATTAACCTCGTATTTTTTTAATTATTTGTTATTCTTTAATCTTTTCCTACAGCGCATCAATTTGACAATTTATTTCCACCAAAGATTCCAAACAATATATTATATTTTTTATTTTTAATAAACGTTTTCAAATTAGATAGAAAAATATTTACATTTGTAGTTTATTATTATTGATCTGGTGTGATGTATTTTGGTACATGTGCTGAGATGGCAACTCTAGTCCACCAGAATCTTTGAGAGTCCGAGAGCCTATTCCAGTGTCTTCTACCACCAGCGCGGTCATTACCCTTTCCAGAACCTTCCCATAATAAGTTTTCACCGTTGGATATGTCCCGTTGGACACGTGCCAAACATAGAGACTCAGATCTCCCAAGTTGCATGATCAAATGTAGCCACAAATTCCTCAAATGACACTACCGTAAATCCCCACTACCTCTTCCATTTCTTTATATATACACCCCTCACCTTCTTTTTCCTCCACCATCAAACCATCTTACTCATAATCAATACCCCTTTTTGCAATTCTCTCTCTAAGAACTTAGCCTCTCTCTCTACTACTTTCATCAAACATGGCCCCCGAACTTGTCCCCACTGTTGCAAAATCTACTACCTCCTTCACCAACCCTGCCACCCTGCCACCGCGTGCCTATGTCACGTTCCTTGCCGGGAATGGTGATTACGTAAAAGGGGTGGTTGGTCTTGTCAAAGGGTTGCGGAAGGTCAAAGCTGCTTACCCATTGGTGGTGGCTGTCCTCCCTGACGTGCCCGAAGACCACCGTAAGATCCTCAAGTCTCAGGGCTGCATCGTCCGTGAGATTGAACCCGTTTACCCACCAGAAAACCAGACCCAGTTCGCAATGGCTTATTACGTCATCAACTACTCCAAACTCCGTATATGGGAGGTACGTAAATTATTATATTTATTAATATTATTTATTCTTGACTCTCTCCCTATGCGTGTTTATTCATGATTATTAAAGTATTATTATATACTTTAAATTAAAGTAATAAGAATTAACTGTGGAATTGTGTTATTGTGGTTGCAGTTTGTAGAATACAGCAAGATGATATACTTGGATGGAGATATCCAGGTATATGAGAACATAGACCACTTATTTGACCTACCTGATGGTAACTTCTATGCTGTGATGGACTGTTTCTGTGAGAAGACATGGAGTCACACTCCTCAGTACAAGGTGGGGTACTGCCAGCAGTGTCCGGAAAAGGTGCAGTGGCCCACCGAATTGGGCCAGCCCCCTTCCCTTTACTTCAACGCCGGCATGTTCGTGTTTGAACCTAGTATGGCCACTTACCATGACCTACTCAAAACTTTGAAAGTCACTACTCCCACACCTTTTGCTGAACAGGACTTCTTGAACATGTACTTCAAGGACATTTACAAGCCAATTCCCTTGTCCTACAACCTTGTTCTGGCCATGCTGTGGCGCCACCCTGAGAATGTTAAGCTGGAGGAAGTCAAAGTTGTTCACTACTGTGCAGCGGTATGGGACTAAATATTGGTCTAACCCAACATTTAATTTAATTAATGAAATATTTTGTTGATGTGAGTACATGAGAATTGAAATGGTTATTTGTTGGAATATTTTCAGGGGTCGAAACCTTGGAGATATACTGGGAAAGAAGAGAATATGCAAAGGGAGGACATAAAGATGCTGGTGCAGAAATGGTGGGATATCTACAATGATGCTTCGCTCGACTACAAGCAATTGGGTGTGGGTGATGTTGACATGGAACCATTGGGACATCTACCAAAGGTTGTTCAACGAGTTCTCGCTGCACCTTCAGCAGCTTAGGTTGAAATACATATGTTGAATGGTGACTAAAACAAACAAACACAAAAGTAAATAAATTAAAAACAAAACAAGAATGTGGAGACTTTAAGGTCTAATCTCTTTTTTTCTTTTCCCTGTAGATCCAGGGAGTGATCGTGCATTGCTTCTGAACGAACCTCGCCATCTTCTCTATGTATCTTCTTTTATAAGATATCTTTTTTTTCTTAATCTTTTGTTTTTTTTTTCTTTGATCTAGCCTCTGTTAAGGTGGGTGAGATCTCTTTCTTTGTAAGTGTCTGGATCTTATGTATATTTCTGCTGTTATCTTTTCTTGTACGGACTTTGCCATTGTAATGCTTTTAGGGCAATGCTTAATGATCAAGGCAAAATATGATGGTCAGAGACCTTTTTCGCTTTAATGTGAATTACAATTTGTTTTCAATTTGATCACTCCATTTGGAATATACATTGCTTCATAAAGTAAAATGATATCTGTGGTGAGGAAGGGTTTGAAACCTTATTCTTAACAAAAGTGAAATGAATTGGGCAACTAACATCACTTTTCATCTGTCTCCCATGTTGAAGCAAGGGTTGAGTAGAACAAGAACCAAGAGAAAAAGATGTACAAATCTCTTGTAGCATGTGTATTGAATCAAGATATTCAACTATGTTAAAATGTCAACTATCAAATGATTATATTATTATTTTTTTATTATATACTTGAATACCCTATCAATAATTACTATGATAATGTACAATTGTTAAAAAATATATGTGAGGATGCTTTTCCGGACAAAGCATAAATTATTTATAAGAGAGTCAACATGAAGTATTGAGTTTTGTCAATTTTGATAGATTCAATTATAGTACTTGAAAAGGATTTTAAATACAGTTAAGTCTGACTTTTGCTCTTAACTGCAACAATCTTTTACTCTAATTTTGCATTGAGCCATTATTACAATAAGTTAAAATTTTGAGTCATTATTACAAGATATATACATATATATATATATATATATATATAAAAAAAATTATTCTAGTAGAAAGAATGATATTCTGCTGGTGCAGAAGATAAAAAAAGATGGAAATAATGATGTTATGTTTGTGTAGGGGATAAAAAAGATAGAAAAGACTAAAAGAATAGAGGATAATTTAGTTAGTAAACTTTAAAAATCTTAATTTGAAATAAGATGAAATGAAAAATTGATTATGGAATGAAAAATTGATTGTATTTCTTTTTCAGTATGCTGAATCATAGACTGATTATTTTATTTTTTTTAGTAATTATTCATGAGATAATATTTTATTTTTTTAGTAATTATTCATTTCATGAGATAAGTTGGATGAAATTAATACTCTTTTATTATTATAGATTTGCAAAAAGTTAATGCTTTTTAAAGAAATATAGTGTTTTAGATAATTTTGATCAAGTTACATAGAAGGTTTAGACAACTTATTTTAGATCACTTCTATGAATCATCTGAATCAATATATATATTGTCTTATAAATGTTCATTAAAATTCTGAATCAATATATATATTGTCTTATAAATGTTCATTAAAATGAAGTTATAAGAGTTCTAAATTATACTAAGTAAACATAAGATAAAGCTGTTTTTTCATTAAAAAATAAAATTAAATTAGAAGAATTCCAAATTTTGATTGGAGTATGTTTTATCTGACACCAACTATTGAGAAGATATTATCAAAATATAGTTACTTGCTTTGAAACAAAAACAAATGTTAGACTTAATAAAAACAAAAGTTAGACTTTTCCTACTCTTCCTCAAAGAAAAAAAGTTAGACTTTTCCTGCTCTTCCTCAAACTATTGAATGTAAATAGATTTTCAAAATAAAATATGCAGTTTGCGCTTCCATCCACAAATATTGGTTACTGAAGGCTTTATTCAAATTATATATATTGATTATTCAAAAAATTTTAGTACTGTAGTCAAGATAATCGTTAGTAGAATGTTGTTGTCCATTACTGTCATGAAAGGATGATATTATTGTTAAGTTGATGTAAACATAACTCTTTTATATAGTAGAATGTTGTTGTCCATTACTATCATGAAAGGATGATATTCTTGTTAAGTTGATGTAAACATAACTCTTTTACATGGAGATACATGAGAAAGTAAATATACAAATTTACAAGGATTTTCTATTTCTAATGAAAATTTAGTTTGATGTGAAAAATCTTTATGATTTAAAACAAGTTAACAAACAATGTAATGAAAAATTGACTGTATTTATTTTTCAACATGATTATGCAGAATCAAAGACTGATTATTTTATATTTTTAGTAATTATTCATCTAATGATTTTGTTGTTGTTCTTGTACATGTGAATGGTCTTACTGTTGTAGGAAATGATTTAGATGATGTTAATACTCTTTTAATATTAAAGATTTGAAAAAATTGAAATATTTTTTAGAAATGAAACTAATCAAATCAAATTAGGAGATTAATATTTGTCAAAGAAAATATGTTTTATATATTTTTCAAGAAGTTAGTCAACTTGTTGTGCAAAGCCATGCTTAAAATCAATGGGTCAGGTGACCAAGCTACATAAAGTGTTTACACAACCTATTTTAGAACCTTTCGAAGGATTATCTGAGTCAACATCTAGACTGTCCTGTAGATGTTCATTAAAGTAAAGTCACAAGAGTTCTCAAGTACACTAAGTAAACACTAAATTAATGTTGTTTTTCCATTACAAAAACTGAAATTATACTAAAAAAGTTCACAAATTTTGATTAGACTCCTTTATTTGTCACTAACTATTGAAAATATATTATCAAAACATACTTACTTGCTTTGAAACAAAACAAAAGTTGGGCTCTTCTTGCTCTTCCTCAAGGAAAGAAAACTATTAGATGTAAATAGATTTTCAAAATAAAATATGCAGTTGGTGCTTCCATCCAAAGGTACCAAGCTAGTTTGGTTACTAAAGGCATCACTCAAACCACAAATATTGATTATTTGAAAACTTTTATTAATATAGTCAAGATGATCATTGCTAGAATGTTTTTATCCATTGCTGTCATGAAAGGATGACACTCTTGTCAAAGTAATGTAAACATAACTTTTTTTACATGAAGACAATAAAAAAGTGCATATACAAATTCACTAAGACTTTTTGTTTCTAATGACATAAGAAATCTCAATATGATGTTCTTGTATATGTGATTTATCTTATTGTTGCAGAAGATGATTTGGAAGAGATTAATACTCTTTTAATATTAAAAACTTGTTAAAATGGTATTTCTTTTAGAAATGGAACTAACCACATCAACCCAGAGACTAGTCTATGTCAAAGTTTCAAAAAGTTAGTCAACTTGTTGCAAAGTCATGCTTCAAACCAATGAATCATGTCATCAAGTTACATAAAGAGTTTAAACAACCTATTTCAGATATTTTGAAATGAATCATTTGAGTGAATATTTTGACTATCTTATAGATATTTATTAAAATGCAAATATAACAGTTCAAAAATATACTAAGTAAACACCATATAAAAGTTGTTCTTCCATTACAAAAAATGATATTAAGTTAAAACAAAAACAAAAGTTGGGTTCTTTCTACTTTTCCTCAAGGAAAGAAAATTATTGGATGTAGGTAGATTATCAAAATAAAGTATGAGGGTGCTTTCATCCAAAGATACCAAACTAGCTTGATTATTAAAGGCTTCAGAAAAATTACAGATATTGATTATTTGAGAACTTTTAGTATTGTAGTCAAGATGATCATTAGTAGAATCTGTTATCCATTATTATCGTAAAAAGATTACGTACACTCTCAAAATAAAGTTATAAGAGTAGTTCTCAAATACACTAAGTTAACATTAGATAAAAGTTGTTTTTTGGTTTGACTATGTTTTATCTGTTTTTAATTTCATTAGATAGAAGAGTTCACAAATATTGGTTGGAGTATGTTTTATCTGTCACTAACTATTAGGAAGATACTGTCGAAACATAATTGCTTATTTTGAAGCAAAAACAAAAATTGTGCTCTTCCTACTCGTCCTCAAAGAAATAAAACTATTAGATGTTGTTGAGGATAAAACACAATCCTCTACTTGCTAGAACAAGAGGAGCAACACCAAGAATACAATGGCTCCAATAATAGCAATAATAATAATAACAGGAAATTAGAGGAACAACACACAACAAGAGTACAAGAAACCATGGGCATAAGTCAGTCCATGGGCATAAGTCTTATGATTTTTACGTGGGAGACCCCCTCAATGTGAGAAGTAAAAACCATGGGCATAAGTCAGTCCATCAAGCTCTACCAAGACCAAATAAGAGTACAAGAAAGTCTCAATATAAGCATATATCAATGCTTACATCCAATCAATATATTGAACCAACAAACTTTCAAATTAGAGAACAGGTAAAAAACTTACACTTTTTGCAGCACTTCAAAAAGTTATCTCTTCTTGAATAAACTCGAATCAATGATCCCAATGGTCAAACAACTGAAGAACAATGAATTTCGAAGCTTCTGTCAAAATATCTCCTTAATTCAACAGTTGACGAGGCAGAAGTCACGATTTTACAGAAGCAGGTTGCACAACTCTGAACAGGGAGTTTTCTACTCTCTCTCACTCTTTGACTGCAGATGTTAAGATGACAACTCTGTCTTTTCTTAAACCCTATTTCCTAAGTAAGGAGTCAAGTGGGCTCTCCTAACTTTTGGGTCTCTCTCCACATAGGAAGGGAGCCCAACCCAACAGATGTAAATAGATTTTCGAAATAAAGTATGCAGTTGGTGCTTCCATCCAAAGATACCAAATTGGTCTGATTACTAAAGGCTTTACACAAAATACAAACATTGATTATTTGAAAATTTTTAGTAGTGTAGTCAAGATGATTATTCATAGAATATTGTTAGCCATTGTTGTTATGAAAGGATGACATTCTCATCAGATTACATGAACACGACCCTTTTTACACGGAGACACATGAGAAAGTGTATATACAAATTCACAAGGACTTTCTATTTCTAACGAAAATTTAGTTTAACTTAAGAAATCTCTGTATGATTTGAAACAACCAACAGGCAATGGAATAAAAAAATTGATTATATTTCTTTCTCAATATGATTATGCAGAGTCAAAACTGGGTATTTTACTTTCCAGAACAGGTTGATCTCATGATTTTATTGTTGTTCTTATATATGTGAATAATCTTATTGTTGCAGGAGATGATTTGGATGAAATCAATACTCTTTTAATATTAAAGATTTGTAGAAATGGAAATATTTTTTAGAAATGTAACTAGCCATATCAAACTCAGGGACTAGTCTATGTCAAAAGAAATATATTTTAGATGTTCTTCAAGAAGTTAGTCAATTTGTTATAAAGTCATGCCTCAAATCAATTAATCATATTATCAAGCTACATAAAGAGTTTAGACAACCTACTTCAAATCCTTTGGAATGAATAATTTGAGTCAATATCTTGACTATCCTATAGATGTTCATTAAAATGTAACTATAAGAGTTCAAAAATATACTAAGTAAACACCATATAAAAGTTGTTCTTCGATTACAAAATGAAATTAAGGTAGAAGAGTTCAAAATTTTGATTGAGCTATGTTTTATTTGTCATTGACTATTGGAGGATACTATTAAAACATAATTACTTTTTTGAAACAAGAACAAAAGTTGGGTTTTTTCCACTCTCCCTCAAGGAAAGAAAACTATTGGATGTAGATAGGTAATCAAAATAAAGTATGAGGGTGCTTCCATCAAAAGATCAAACTGACTTAAAGGCTTCAAACTAACTACAGACATTGTTTATTTGAACCTGTAATATTGTAGTCAAGATGATCACTAGTAGAATGTTATTATCCATTACTGTTATGAAAGGATTACACTCTTATCAAATTATACCAACACAACCTTTTTATATGAAGACAGATGAAAAAATGCATATACAATTTCATGAGGACTTTGGATTTAGTTTAATTAAAAAAATCTCTGTATGATTTGAAACAAACCAATCAATAATGGAATAAAAAATTGATTGTATTTTTTTCTCAAATGATTATGCAGAATAAAAAAATGATTATTTTTTTTAATAATTGTTATTCTCATAATTTTATTATTGTTTTTGTATATGTGAATGATATTCTTATTGTAGGAGAAGATTTGGATGGGATCAATAATTAAAATATCTTTTAGAAATGGAACTAGTTACATCAAACCAAGGGACTGGTTAATGTCAAAGAAAATACATGTTTTAGATATTTTTCAAGAAGTTAGTAAGCTTTTCAAAATCATGTCTCAAATCAATGGATCACGTTATTAAGCTACACAAAAAGTTTAGATAACCTATTTTATATCCTTTTTAATAATCATATTGAGTCAATATCTTAACTATCTTATAAATTTTCATTAAAATATAGGTATAAAAATTCTCAAATACTCTAAGAAAACATCAAATAAAAATTATTTAAAAAAATAAATAAAATTAAACTAGAAGAGTTAACAAATTTTAATTAAACTATATTTATTTTTCACTAAGTGAATCTACTATTATATAGTAAAGAATCAAACAATATGTGAAATAGAGTTAATGTTTTATTATTTGTCAGAGATAAGATTCAATAACAACTCCTATATATCTCATGTTTATATCTTACCTCTAATAGCAAACATTTTAACAACTCTTTGACTCTTTACTCTGGCAAATAACATCAATCCAAGTTTGATATGATTAATCTTTACATATTAATGAAATAATGAAGATTATACTTTTTCATTCCAGATTATTTGTTTGTATATCATTCATATATATAAATATATATATATATATATATATATATATATATATATATATATTTATATTTTTTTTATATTTTTTATATATATATATATATATATATATATATATATATTTAAGTTTTTTTTTCTTAGTTTGTATTTGTTTTAACTTTTTCCTCTTTTACCATTATCATTGAAATTTTTATTATGGATAAATATGATTTAACTAAATTTTTGGATTTAATTTGAAAATAAATATCAGCAAATCCAATTCACTTTGAGTTTGAACAAAATTGTACAAATCTAATTTACCTAATTTAGATTGGTTTTTGTTATGAGTTTAGTTAGATTGAGTTATAGGTTTCTCAAATCCAATTAAATTCGGTTATGTGGAAAATACTTTATGTGGTTAAAAAGATTAAAGACGGAATATTAGATTAAAAATTAAAACAAAGTAGTTAAATATTAAGAGAGAATGAAATAGATGAAAACTTTTGTAAAAAAAAATGATAAGAAAATATCAAAAGTAAGAATAGTAGTGTTGAGGTTAAACTGTTTTCTAACAGTTAGTTGACTCTTGTTAATGCTTTTATCAGTGTATTCTGATAAATTAAACTAGTTTTTATAAAGGTGAATGAGATTAAATTCAAAGTGTATTAGGCTTGTCAATCAATGAGAATGGTAAGTTTTCATCAGGTTATTTGGAAAATTCTCATGCTACAGTTTCTATCTATCATTTAATCAAATATCAAATTGATTAACATTTTAAAAAGAAAGTTTAATGTTTCACATTTATAATCCATTATATATTGCAACAACAAAATATAAATAATAATATATGATTTTGAAGTTGTAAAATATTTTAAAACTAAGAATCAGACTTTTTAATTAAATATTTATAATTTTAGATTTTAAATGAAAATAAATAAAATAAATAATAATTTTTCATTAAATTAAATTATTAATAAATGCACTATGTGACTATAAACTGAAAAAGTGAGAAAAAGAAAGTAACATTGTTCATGTTTTACATGTGACAGTGCTAGCTGTCACTTATTGCATGTGTGCCATGTCATGATATACAAAAATAACATTGTTACAGTCTCAAATTACAGAAAGAAAGAAAGAAAAAGGATATTGCCACTTGTTGCAGTGGCTGATTTTTTAAAATTGGATTCATCCTGTTCAGTAAATTTTAATTTTATTATATCTATAGATAATATATATGGTTGAAATAAAAATTAATTAATGCATTATTTATTCAGTTATAGACACATGTCTTTCTTTTTTTATGATTTTTTATTTTACTTAACAATAGACTAATAATAATAAACTTACTAAAACTATTCAAAATACAGAATTTTTGTTTCAAAAGTCTAATATAAAAATTTTTCATGAAAAAACTCAAAAGAAGCACTTCAACTGTCATTAAGCACAAATATTAATTTCATTCAAAATGCAAATAGTTCTTAATAAATGAAATATTATTTTAGTCAAATAACATAAGTAGCTCCAAAAACAGATAAACAACACAATAAATATGTTATTTGAGCTCACAAAAGGAACAATGAAACTAATAACAATTTGTTAGTGAAAAAAATATCTGAAGGAAGGAAGGGTGATTTCGATTTCTCCTTTCCAAATATAATTGTTATAAACATGTTTTCAAAAAAATTTATAACATAGATAGCAAATTTTACATTAACCCTATATTAGTAATACCACATAGAATTATTGATAAAGAAACAAATTCTATTATGCCAGTTTATGTAAAGAATATATTTTCACCTATGAGTGAGTTGTCAAGGTTTTCTTTCTAATTTTTTTTTCAATAATATATAAACTAATCTTTATTATTCATCAAGCAATAAGTTTTTTTTTTTTAGACTTAACACGCTCACAAGTAATATTAGTATTTTTAGGCTTAACACACTCACAAGCTAAGAAAAATAAATTTACTTAGCATACAGTATATGACATAAAGGATGTACAAATAGTTCAATCTAAGATCAATCAACGATATTTAATGCTACTAGCTTATTTTAAGAAAATAGAGATGATTTTACTTAGAAATTTTTTTTTCTTAAAGAACTTCATTTTATGTCAATTGCTTTAATTTATTTGTCCACTGAAGTAAGTTTCTTGCAAGAAATGTGTATTCATCCATGACTTTTTATAGGGATTTAATGAAATGAGAGAAGTTATCATGATATAATAAATGTTATTTAATTTATTTTATCAACTTGATCTTATGAGTTAAGTTATCATGATGCAATAATATTGATTATCTTAATACTGTTGATAGAATATGCTATTTTACTGGTTTTTTCCAATTCAATATTCAGGATATGACTTTTGAGAATAACTTAACTAAAAATTTGTATTTTTATTAGGAATTTTTAACCTATTTCAAATTAGAATATGCTTTAATATTGTTGTTAAGGAAACTTCAATTACTTAATCTTGGATCTTCTTCATTTGAAGATCACATTGATTGAACATTCTCGTAACTCCTCTGTTAATTTTAATTTTTTTTTAACTTTTTATAAAATATGGGACATCTCTTGTTGAATACCAAAGTTTCATATGTATCTTTTACTAAATACATTTCCATATGTATAGATTTAGAGATTAAATTCCTATGTATCTTTTACTAAATACATTTCCATATGTATAGATTTAGAGATTAAATTCCTCACTATGTTGCTACATACATTGTTAAAGAGACAAAAAAACTATGCGAAGAACATTTAATTAATCATGGAGAAAGAGTTAAGAAAGAATTACATCACACAAACCTAATAGTTATAGTGTCTACATTTTTAATCACAAAAAGAATTGTTTTTATCTTATTCAATTTAAGGATGAGAAAAAGAAATTTATATCCACAAATAAAATTTATAACATATTCTAAATAAGTTTTTTAGTCATACTCGCAGATGAAGTGGATGTCCACATTTCAATATTCAAGCAACAGATAGTAGTTATCTGTTAATAATTGTTAGTAAATTTATTTAATTTTATTTTAAAAAATTTAAGTGATCAAAATAAATTTATTCATAAAATGTTTATAATTTGATTTTATATATTTATTTTTTATTTATTGAAATTATTTTTAAAAAAGATTATTTTTTTAAAATCTATCTTTATATTTAAATTTATTTTCAGAAAAACTAAATTTCTTTGTACTAATATTATATTATAATTTTGCTTGATTAATACTTTAAAAATATTTTTTTTTCCTAATTTTACTTAAAATAAAAATAAATTAGAAATATATATATATATATATATATATATATATATATATATATATATATATATATATATATATATATTTATACATACGATAGACATAAAAAGAAATCTACAAAGGATTCTTTTTAATACCAACAAATAGTACAGTAGGTAAAGGAATATAGTATATACACAAGTGTGAATGTCACTCTCAATGATTAGAGATGATCCTTCCACATCATCATTTTTCTTATTATCGTTACGATTTTATTACAATATTTTATTAATAAAATCAGTTATAGAATAGATGTGAGAGAAAAAGAGAGTTCTAAACCAATATTTTCCCTATCAAGTATGGAAAAGTATAAAAAAATATATTTAATTATTCTTTATTTCTTTAAAAAATTTCGGACACAAATTGGATACAGCATCTGAAATATATGGTATCTTAATTTTAGAAATTGTCATCCGTGGACATCATAGGTAAGATTGACTTCTAAAAAGAATGGGTAGAACAGTGCGTCTTGGTTATATACGGAAAAAAATGCAAATTATTTTGATATTAGGTTGTGAACATATTGTTCTTTATCAAAGACAAATAATACATGGTAGATCATATGAAAGATTCTAAACAAGGTAACCTTAACCGTATCAAACATCGGAAGTCACAATCGCTATAAACTCAACCAAACATGAAGCAATCCACAAATGATAATCACTATGCCTGCAATCACAAATCAATTAAAGGAAAACAATTAGTTAAGACCTTCATACGAAATCTGTGAATCTATATTTAGAATTGGTGAGTCCCAGAGAATAATTATTGTGCATTAACCTTGTTTGCAATGTTGTTGGAGAGCCAGTCAAGTCCTTCGTAAAGTCCTTCACCAGATGTGGCACATGTGCTCTGGATATACCTGCACGTGAAGAACATGGTGAGTGGGGTAAGGGAGAAAGGAGACAGGGGATTTAGGAGACAAGTAAACCTCTGACAGAAATGTTTTATATTACCAGTGACGCTGACGGAGAGAATGAAGACCAAGTTTATCAGTTATTTCGGCAGCGTTCATAGCATTTGGAAGATCTTGCTTGTTTGCAAAAACCAGAAGCACAGCATCTCTCAACTCATCCTGATAAAAATTACACCAACACAACACAAATCACAAAATTAATCTAGGAAACTAAGTCCTCTAAAATAAACCAAATTCTCACATTCAGTATTATCTATTTTGTTACCTCATTCAACATCCTGTGCAGCTCGTCTCTAGCTTCCACAACACGATCTCGGTCATTGCTATCAACCACAAATATAAGTCCTTGGGTATTTTGGAAGTAATGTCTCCACAAAGGACGGATCTAGCAGGGAACACGTGCCAATGTTCAGTACTGTATCGATAATTTTTTTTTTCCTAATAATTCTGAGATAAAAATATATAGCAGAGGAGGGCCAAATGTTGGACAATTTAAGCCATATATAGAAGTCTACCCCATAGTTGTAACAAGATAGATCTTCAGCACCGTAGCCAGATCTTTCTACAGTACTGGATCCGACATACACTAAAAAAGAGAGACTAAAAAAATGCCAATTTAGCTTATGATTTCATTTTTAATATGTTTGGATCAAAATTAAGAAACGTACTCACAGAATAATGCATTACCTACCAACACTATTTGAAATGAAACAAAAAAAGGTATTACAAACACCCTTGTAATGGAGAGATTGTATGCATTGTAGCATCAAATTATCATTCACCACCCAAAATTACTCGTGTCAGAAATAATGCTTTCTCTCTCAAAGGTAATCGTTAACAAGCATTTCATCACGACATCAATATATAGATAAAGGTAACTAAAGCAAAATGAAAAAAAAAAAAAAAAATACCTTGTCCTGGCCACCAACATCCCAGACAGTGAAGCTGATGTTCTTATATTCCACAGTTTCCACATTAAACCCTATACCAAACGTTTATTTTTTTTAGTGCGTAATTTAAATTGGATTTAATTGAGGGAAAGAAATTGGAAGAAAAAAAGAAAGTAAAAGAGAGAGAGAGATACCAATGGTGGGAATGGTGGTGACGATCTCTCCGAGCTTGAGTTTGTAGAGAATGGTGGTCTTACCGGCGGCGTCGAGACCGACCATAAGTATACGCATCTCCTTCTTCGCAAACAACCGACTGAAAAGCTTGGTGAATGAGAGCCCCATTTTCAACTATTCTGAAACAAACAATCCCAAACACAAACCTTAAAACAACATCTGAACCATCATCATGTTACCCTAATTGAAGCTGGAAATTGGAATTGGAAAAAGAGATGAAAGATTCAAAAGTTATACACGGATCGGGAAGGTGAGCGTTTGAGAATTAAAACGATAATGAAAAATGTGAGAGAGAAAAGAACGACTTGCCTTGGAGATATGACAAAGAGAGAAAGTTGTGTTGGGGAGATTGCGATGAGATCTGACGTTGTTGGTGTTTGGGTGCTGCGTTTAGTAAATGATCTGATGTTGTTGTGTTTTCTTGTTTGGGTGGTCTCAATTCTCCAATATATAAATAAATCATCACTTTGCTTATCATCATTTCTTCTAAATATTTTTTAAATTAGTTAATCAAATTATACAAATATTTGTATAATGTTAGAAATTATGCTATATAATATTTACTGCATTTTTCAAAATACAATTAAATATAACATTATAACTATAAAGACAATACGATTTTTTCTTTTACTTTTCATTTACAATTTGCATACCATTGATACCTGTGAGTATTCGTTTATTAAAAAAAATCAATTTCTATTTTTAAAAATCAATTTTTCTTTCGCTCTTCAGTAAAAAAACAAAAAAATTATCTTTTTTTTTCCTTCATATTTCTTTCATCTCAACCAAATCGCAAAGAAGTCTACTTTCAAGAAATATTTTTATTTTAAAATCATATGAGAATCAAACTCCTTTTAATAATTATGCCCTTTGATTCAGTGAACAATAATATTTTACGCAATATAATGTTATATTTATACTAACGTTATTTAATTATATAATTTGTTATTTAATATACAAAATAAATCATTTAATTTTATAATTTAATTATAAATAATATTAAATTTGTTATATTAAGTCTTCAAATCAAGTTATTTCAATTCTATACAGCTAGAATTGAATCTTTATTACGTTATGTATCAGTCTAAATTAACAAGACACATTTTATCTTAAAGTTATTTCAAATTCCAGTCTGATAAACATAATTGAAATAGACTCCCTTGCCTTATCAGAGAGTTTATAAAACTAAAAACTTACCAAAATAAAATGCAAATTATTTACTAGGTATCTAAACTATATTTCTTAATACAACTTGGGGTCACAAGACATGCCGACAATTGAAGTAACTCGGCATTTGTTTATTATTTTTTCACAATTTTCTTCACTGCCCTTTCAACAGTCTGTCATACATCTTCACACAATCAAGTGCAAAATAAATAAAGCATACAGCATCACAATGCATTCCTTACTCCACAAGGGAAAAGGAAAGGCTAAGAGAAAAAGACGACGCCAAATGTTGATCTTTCGTTCCAACCAGTCATACAGCAGATAACATGTCACTTCTCCCACCAGTCATCCTCTCTGCCTTCTGCCCACGTTCACCTGAAAATTTTATACTCAAAACTTGATCAGAAATGCTGACTAAGATTTTTTTTTTTTTTTTGACAATTCCTGGAAGAAAATGGTTACCTGTCCGAATTCTTATAACATCTGAGACGGGGATCACTGCATAACCAAAGTTCTATTAGATATGTGATTCCATATTGAGGCCATTACATTTACTTGTTGAATTTAGAAATTAGAGTTTAATTCATATTGCCTTAAAATCTTCAGTTCAGAACTTGGCAAGAAGAGACATGACACAGGGAATACGCATCAAGACTAAGGTGCTCATATACTTATAAATCTAATAATTCACGAATATTAAGATCAATCTTAACATTTTCTAGGAATCTAATATTTAATATATTAATACAAAGGGCACGAGAGATACAAGTGAAAGCCAAAAGTCAAAAGGTCCCTTTTCTGTATTATTGATATCCAGAACACATCCGGTTGTGTTTTTAAACTGTGAGAACTGAGAAGGGAATATACATAATATACAAAAAAATGGAAAAGAAAAGATTTTTAGCTTGAAAAAAGAATCATAATTTGTTGTCTCAGACAGCATAATCATTTTAGTTATTCCCTTTCAGTTGATAAAACTTTTTTCTTGCCCCCCAGTTGCGAGAAGAAAAACAACTCATACTGAAAATGGAAATGCTATTCTACATTTCAGCACAGGATAACCGGTTTGCCAAGGATACAAGAGTGATATTTGTACGAGAAATGAGCCTAACTGAATAAAATAGACACATTAATATCCCTAGATTGGCAATGATCCAAACAGATTAAAAAAATTGCTAAAGGACCACAATGTATAATTCAGCACTAGATAGATTTCGAGGTCTTACAGAAAATTTTGCCATCACCAATCTCCCCAGTCCTTGCCTCTTCGATAATTTTGTCAATCACTGCCTCAACCTACAGACATGTGTAGTATTATCCAGGAATCAACATCTTTGTTGGTTCTTAGTATGGTTAAGTTTCATTCTGAAAATGTCTCCTAACTTATTTATGTGAAAAAGAAAATCAAAAGAATATTGAAAGTGCTTGTTGTAACTTCTCGAGCCAATTTATTTCAGGTTGCAAAAACAATATTCTGTTTTTCTTTGATCTCTTTAAAATCCATTAACTCGACAATGACCACTCCTGTTACTGAAATTAGAAATTAAGAGAGACAACAACGCAGATCAGTTGTAATGGAATTATCATATCCATTGAAAAAAAAAAAAGAAGTTCGTGCATTTCTCTTCCCAATGGTTCTGGTGAAATCAGATAAGATTCAAATCTATAGACAAACAGATTTAGAACCGATGAAAAATTTAAAGCATCAAATCCAATGGTTATGGACATAATCACATCCATTAACAATAATAGTAAGTAAGCATTTTAACATTAATATTTTGCAGAGAAAATTGTCATTTGGAGACTAAGGGCATTCCAGCAGTAACTACGAAATGACTCTTTTCCCACCTTGTATTATTGCACTAATAAGAAAAGGAAGTCAGCTATAGTCTTGGAAGCAGTGAAGTTACTACTGAGTGTCTGCATACCTGGTTCTTTTCCACCACTATTTCCATTTTAACTTTGGCAACAAAATTGCCTTCAGAAAATTCAGAGCCTGTGAAGAATACCATATTAGTAAAAGACAATGGTGTAATGTGATCCATATGCATAAAAGCATGTATATAACACGAAGAAAAAGGAAAAAAAAAATGTATTTCTTGAACTACAGATGATTAAGTTATGGACAGTGTTTACAAACTTAAAAAAGCATAGTTAAAGTTGGTTGGTCACACAGGTATGTTGTACAAATTTCAATGGTGACATTCAAGGATTGTATCGAAGGAAACTCGCATGGGCTATACCTTACATAATCAGATGTTCACTTCAACATCATGCCATACTCATTAATTTGAGAAATTAGAAAAAAAACAAAAAAAAAACACATCCAAATTATACGAGAGTACAATCACTTGCTTCTCATAAATCAATAGACTTTACAGTTGTTGTGCTAAACAGAAAAACACAGGTGAACGTCCAATTTTCCTTAAATCCAAAAACAATAATTGGGACACAAGAAACACACATGCTGTTAAACCAGAAATTAAAACTATCCAAAATACTGAAAAACTAAGTCATAAAACCATAAATTTAAACTCTACAGAGAGTTAAAGAGTTCAATTCTAATGGAAATTGCATAAAATGAAAGAAAAGGCAAACGCAGATAGAGATCTGTAAGGTATGGAAATGATGAAAGGCGAAAGAGGCAAATGAAATAAGAGCTGGCTTTGGACACGCAGCAGAGGATCTGTGAGATCAAAAGACCCTGAATGTGCGTACCAGAATAACCAACTCGAGACTACGTGACTACATGTGCGTACCAGAATAACCAACTCGAGACTACGTGACTACATGGAGTAGGGAAGAGAGTATATAACTTTCTGTTATTGGCAAAGGCAGGACACGATGACATTTATCTTCCAATTTTTAAATAAAGTATCTCATTCACAAACGGCTCTCACTTGTAATGTCATTTACACACTTAAACGGGATACACTTGCCTGATATCTGTCAGAAAGACTTTCGATACATAGATCAAACTGTACTCGTCTAAATAGGTCATCACTATAAACCATCAACTTTGATATCAACTGTTGGGAATAAAACATAATCTTTCGCTTGCCAGAACAAGAGGAGCAACACCAAGAAGGTAATGACACCTATAACAGCAATAATAATAATAATAAGCAAAGGAAATTAAAGGAACAACACACAACAAAATTTTACATGAAAAATCCCTTCAATGTGAGAAGTAAAAACCATAGACACAAGCCAGCCGATCAAGCTCCACTATAATCAAACAATAATACAAGAGAGTTTCAACATCAGCATGTATCAATGCTTACATCCAGCCGATACATTGAAGCAACAAGCTTACAAAATAGAGAACAAGGTAAAACCTCACACTTCCTCCAACATTCTGAAAATTATTTCTTCCAGAATAAACGTCGAATCTGAAGAACAATGAGTTTCGAAGCTTCTAGCAAAATTTTAGCTCTATCCAACAGAGGACACAAGTCGTGATTTTATTGAGACAGGTCGCACAAATCCGAAAATAGAGTTTTCTACTCTCTCACTCTTTGGCGGCTGATTTTCAAAAAAATGACAACTCATTCAACTTCCTCCTTGATCCCTACTCCCTATGTAAAAGATAAGGTGGACTCTTCTAATTTTGAACTTTTCTCCAAATAGGAAGGGAGCCCAACCCAATAAATCTCCCCCTCGCGACTATGTGGAAGTGATCGCCAAACCGACGACTAAGTAACAAGTTTCAAACTTCCATCTTGATAAAGATTTTGTCAGAACCATTCTTATCATTATGAATCTTTTCAAGTTCTAAAAACTTAGTATCCAAAACATTACGTATCCAATGATACCTCACATCAATATTACTAACAAGTTTTGAATGAAAAGTTAAGTTTTTACCAAGATGAATGACACTTTGACTATCACAAAGGAGCACATATCTCTCTTAAGTAAAACCAAGTTTTTGCAAGAACTTCTTCACCCATAGCATTTCCTTGCATGTTTCAATAATAGCAATGAATTCAGCCTCTGTAGTAGATAAAGTAACACACTTTTCCAATTTAAATTGCCACGCAATAGTTCCATCTCCAAATGTGATCAATGATCAAATAGCACGAAGTAGATCTTCTAGAGTCAATGTCTCCTGTCATGTCTGAGTTTGTGTAGCCAATTAGAACAAAACTAAAACAGGCTTTCCACTTCAAAACATAGTTTCAAACTTGAAGTACCACAAAGATATCTCATAATTCACTTCACTGTATTCCAATGTTCTCTTCCCGGGTTTGAAAGAAACCTGCTAATGCTACTAACAGCATGAGCCAAGTCTAGTCTAATGCACATCATAGCATACATCAAACTGCTCACAGCGGAAGCACATGGAACTTCATCCATGTCTTTGTGTCACATGGAAAAGGCTAAGGCTATTAGCACTCCTCTTGATACACACTTCAAATTGAGTTGCAAGCAAAGTCCATCAAATGAAGAAGAGAAGAAAAACATGAATAGAGTTCCATATGCTTTCGCTATGGCAATTTGATGTATGTTATAGTGTGCACTAAACTAGACTTTGCTCATGTTGTTGGTAGTATTAGACAGTTTCTTTTTCTTTCAAACCTAGGAAGAGAACATTGGAATGCAGTGAAGTGGATTATGAGATATCTTTGTGGTACTTCAAGTTTGAAACTATGTTTTGGAAATGGGAAGCCTGTTCTAGTTATGTTCTAGTTGGCTACATAGACTCTGACATGGCAGAAGACATTGACTTTAGAAGATCTTCTTCGAACTATTTGATCACATTTAGAAGTAAAGCTATTGCATGACAATCTAAATTGCAAAAGTGTGTTGTCTTATGCACAGACTGAGTTCATTGCTATTACTGAAGCATGCAAGGAGATGCTATGGAAGAAAAAGTTCTTGCAAGAACTTGGCTTTATTCAAGAGAGGTATGTGCTCTTTTGTAATAGTCAAAATATTATTTGTCTTGGTAAAAACTTAACTTTTCATTCAAAATCTAAACACATTGATGTGAGGTATCATTGAATACATTATGTTTTGGAAGCTAAGTTGTTAGAACTTGAAAAAGTTCATACTGATGAAAATGGTTTTAACATGATAACAAAATCTTTACTAAGATAAAAGTTTGAAACTTGTTGCTTAGACGTCGTTTGGCGATCACCTCCACATAGTCGTGAGGGAGGGAGAGATTTGTTGGGTTGGACTCTCTTTTTATGTGGAAAAAAGCCCAAAATTAGGAGAGTTCACCTTACTCTTTACCTAGACAGTAGAAGTCAAGGAAGAAGTTGAGGGGATTGTCATTTTTTTTAAAATCAACCGTCAAAGAGTGAAAAGAGAGTAAAAAACTCTATTTTCGAATTTGTGCAACCTACTTCAATAAAATCATAACTTTTGACTCGTTAACGGTTGGATAGAGCTGGAATTTTGACAAAAGCTTCGAAACTCATTGTTCTTCAGTTTGACCGTTGCGATTGTTGATTTGACTTTTATTCTCGGAGAAATAATTTTCGGAATGTTGCAGGAAGTGAGTTTTTACCTTTTTTCTCTATTTTGTAAGCTTGTTGCTTTAATGTATTAGTAAATGTAAGCAATGATATATGTTGATATTGAGATTCTTTTATATTCTTGTTTGATCATAGTGGAACTTGATCGACTGGCTTGTGTCCGTGATTTTTACTTCTCACATTGAGAGGAGTTTCTACGTAAAAATCTTGTTGTGTGTTGTTTCTTTATTTCTTGCTTATTATCATTATTATTGTTGTTGCTAATGTTATTATATTTTTGGTGTTGCTCCTCTTGTTCTGGCAAGTGGAGGATTGCGTTTTATCTTTAAGTTGGTATTAGAGCCGATGATTTACGGTGGCGACCGACTCAGACGAGTGAAGTTTGGTTCCTGTATCGAAAGTCTTCCTGATAGAAGTGTTTCAGATAAGCATGTCCCGTTTAAATGTGTAAACAACAATACAAGTAAGGATCATTTGTGAGTGAGGTACTCATGTTTAAAAATGTTTCCGCTCGAGAGGGATGTATCAATGTGAAAAAGGGACTCTTACTTGAATAGAAGATTGTTAGGAATCCAAGTGTAAGTCTAAATCTCACATTGAGTATAAATGAGAAAGTTGAACAACATATAAAAAAGAAGACCTACAAACCTAATAGTTTAAGGTTTTGGTTGAAGGTGGTGTCATTCTCTTGTGTGGGACTGACTCAGTTTTCATTCTTGTTTAATCTCCCCAGTGTTTCTTTCTCGAATTTTTCCAACAAAACCTTAAGACATTGGGTTTGTGAGTTTTCTATCTTATATGTTGCTGAACTTAAGACTTAGACCTACATTTGAATACCAATAATGATGTGATTTTTACTATTATCAAAAGATTATTTTTCATAACAATATTACATTTACATAGATACACTTCCACACTCACTCAATTCTTCATCTCGCACAATACACGTACCAAGATCTCTTTACTAGTCCTCTTGGTATGCCAAATTGAGAAAGAGATTCTAATGAGAGTAGTGATGAAGACATTTTACTTTATACAATTTCCATTACAAGTGAACACTTTACTTTCTGTATGGATTAAGTACTTCGGCTCATAGTTTTTCACTCTTAAAAGCTGATTACTTAGTTTTAGTTTCAACATAAAAAAATGGAATATAGACATGTAGGACAAAAGAAAATAAATCTTCTAAAGCAAATTTATTTGTGAATTAAGAAGAAAGGAGTATTTAGTACTTACTGAATGCAGGATCACAATGCCTTATAAGTTAAATTTAAGGTGAATTGGATAAACACAGTATTTACTTTACACAGAAGCCTAATATAGAAGAGTCTTCTTTATGGGGAGGAAAATATTCAGCTTTTTAAGTACCTGTAGACAGGCTACGTCTTACTTACCTCCCTGCCTCTCTTTCGCACCACCCTGAGCACCAAAGCCCTTGACATCAGATACAGTGACACCGCGAATTCCCATTTTCAGCAAACCCTTCCAATCAAGAAAACTAAAATTTAGCACCAGCATATACAGAAATAAACTTCGCAAAAATATAATGGCTAAAAACAAAAACTACTTGCTATGTTAGCCAACCGAACCAATGACTATTTGTGATGGCATTTTTGGAAAGCAGTTGCACCATTTCTGAAACTACATTCAGAATAAAAGATAGAAAGAGTAATCTTCCCAAAATGTACATTCAGCATCCAAAAGTACTTTCAGACACCCATTTCATATATGATCAGTGAGATATTAATAAAGTATTTTTCACCGTTAACTTGCACCAATTGCCAACTTCTTAGCTCCAATTGAACAAAACACAGGTATCAAACAAAATGCAGGGATGTAGTGAAAGTGCAACAATATATTTACTGTTGATGACCAACCTGTGCATAAATTAAACCCTAAAAAATATAATGTCATACCGAAGAAACCTGAGGGACTCGCCAGGGCCTGGTAACAAGAAATTCAACAAAATAAATCAGCGAATAAATAAACAGGTAGCTAGAAAAACCCACTTTAACTAATTAATCACACAGTAACCCTCTCCCTCTCCAAGCCACAAAAAAGAGAACAGTTTGTGTAACCTGAGAATGGCTTCTACTTTATAGAACTCGGATTCTGGAACATAGTCTGGGAAAGAAAACAGTTCAAACAACAAATTAAGTAACAGTATTACTGGACAGAGCCATAGAGAACACATGCATTTGTACCTGGAATATTCTGGGCTCTGATTTTGGGAAGAATCGCAGTATTTCCTCTGCTTCTTAGAACCACATTGCGCTGAGAACAATCACCAATACGCTTGCGGCTGAAGCTGGGACATGCAAAAGGAATTTCAGCTTCTCTGAGATGAAAACTAACAACACTAAAAACGCGCGTTCCCGCGATCGCAGCCATTACTTCTCCTCTGAGGCACACTCGGAGCAACCTGGTACTTGTCAAGTTTCAACCCAAAAAAGAAATAACAGTCATTTTGTCTGTCCCTTTATTCACCTTTTGTGTTATGTTAAAGAAAAGGCCCAACCCAATGTAAAATGGGCCGGCCCATTTGGATTTATATGTAACGAAACGACAATGACGGTTGCGGCGTAAAACGATGAAAAGTTGTTGGTGTTCTTTGAAGGTACGATGAGTGATTTCGTGTACAGAATCAGTACCGCGAAGGAGTGGGAGGAGTTGCAGAAAAATGGATCCACTTTCGGGGGGCAGCTTGACAAGTCTTCCGGTTTCATCCATCTCAGCAAGCTCGACCAGGTTAATTTTTGTGCTTTTGTAATTTTTCCGGTTCAATTTTTTTTTGTAGTAATAGGAATCGGATGCAAGCTTACGTTGCAGTTCCAATTGATTCACTGTTTTACTGAATTACGATGAGATATTATTGCAGGTTCGGCAAACACTCCAGAACTTTTTCTTGAACAGCAAGTTGGAACTTTACCTGCTTCAAATTGATGCTAAAAAGGTGATGCTAAAAAGGTTACATGTACTTCTTCCTATACTTTTCAATGGCCTAGGGTGTCATTTCATTCTTGGAAATTGTGGCTTTTTGTAAGATGAACATAACATGTTAATCCTGCAAATTACTTTATTAATTCAATGAAATATTCAACTGGGTTATGGCTTTTTCGAAGTAATGTTTAATTGTAATAAAAAAAAGTGCCAAGCAAGCCCTTTGATTAAGAGGCTGACTTGCAGGCACAAATTATAGTTGCTTGTAATGCTCTAATGTAATATTTTCCCTCTGTGATATTCCTCAGCTTGGTGATGGTTTGATTTATGAAATTGTGGATGGTTCAAATAGCTTCCCTCATTTCTATGGGCCATCTCGAAGCTTTGTTCCTCTCCCTCTTGATGCAGTAACAAAGGCTGAGAAGCTGACTCTCAGAGACGGTGGATTCAGTTGTAGTTTGCTTGATTAAGTATTCTGCTTATCATATGTCATCTTCTTGTTGTCTCATTCTTCTTTGTAATGCTTGCTGCCTGTAGTTGACAAATCGAACTTTAATCCTTTCTTAATGGAGGAAATGAATGCGGCGATGTTATGGCTAGAATCCTATGTGGTTTTATGGTCATTATTTGATTTTTAAACATCACAATGAACATTCTAATATTTTTTCATGAGAAGGTTATGGATAACAAGAAAAACACAAAATGAAAGAAAACAACTATAGAATTAAGGAAATGAATAGCATAAAACTGTTTGAGGAATTGAAACAAAACATCATCTAGTATAAGTGGTAGACAGCAAATAGTTTAACTAAACAGATGCTTTCTGGTAGATAGTCTTTGTGTGTGATTCATCAATACATCATAATTCTTTATTTTGGTTCCAAAGTATGAAAGAGTTTGTGTATCATTTTCCTTTATTCTTAAAAAATTAATCCACTTAATGTAATTTTTGAATCTTGATCTTCGGAAACACGTGTAAGATTCTCTTCCAAAGCCACCTTCAATTTCTTATCTTCCTAAATTCAGTATTGTCTTCAGCGAAATGCATTTTAATATTAATGTATTTAGTTGTAACAAATTGGAGTTCCTCCTTAAGACAACCAAAACATTATCTTATAATGTGATAAACAATCTAACTAAATTTAATACTATTACAATTTTTTTTGTGCTTTTCATTATATAACCATTATTCAGAGTCAATCACATTATGACAACATAATAATTTGTTCTTTTTCCATTTGTATCGCTTTGTATCTAGTAGCCTGATTGATGTTAGGTGATATGGATTGCTTAATTGTAAATTTCATTTCAAATTATACAATTAATCTGTTGAAGCAATTAGTCCAGTATGATAGTAACCAGGTAAATAAACTCAAGCCAACTCCCTTCAAGAATGTTGGGAATTGGACAAAAATTTACATATTCTATAGTGTACCAGTTAATTTGGGTGATGCTCCCATTCATGTGTTTGTCAGGATTCGTGGTATATTTATCTGTGGTGAGATTTTTTCATTTTGTTTTTGTTTTGTTAAGAGGGCTGTCTCCATTATTCCATCCACAAAAAGAGTGTGAAACAAAGACACGTAGGGACTAATGTGTGGTACTATGTGTCGGCTACCTTATTGGTCTCTTGCATATTTGATATAGGAGAAGTGTGGGTTAGTTGTCATCTTTTTAGTTTTTTCTCTTTGCTTAGACTCCAGTATATGGTGTTATTTTCTTCTAGTATCTACCTATATGATAATGTTTTATGTTTTTATTTTACTTTTAATTATATTTTCATTTTATATTATTCAAATTTCAAAATTATCATTATGTTAACAGGAAAAGATATATTAATATTATTAAAAATATCACACGCTGTACTAATCACAATATAATTTTTTTTCTATCTTTTCTTCCATACAAATCTATAATTAATTAATATTGTTTTTATTCAAATGATAGAATACACGTTAAATATAAAAAAATAAAATGCATATATTATTCAAATAAATATATAATATTATAATTAATATAAATATTAATTTTTCATTCATTATAATAATATAGCATAAGAAAATAGGGACGCATGAGTTAAATGACCTGGACAAAAGAATTTTAGATATGCAACTCATACATTTGAAGCGTGGATTCCGGAGACATTATTTTTATATTTTTCATAGTCATTTTTCCCAAAACATTTTCACTACATGATCTATTTTATTTAGCTTTTTTTTTTTTCTTTTATCGCTCTTCTTTGTAAAAAAAATGTAACAAAATTGATTTATAATACAAGTTTTTTATAATTATTTTTATTTTATTTTTTGGTTAGATTTTCAATTAGTTGGGTTGTCATTGTTCTGGTATCCCAGTTTTTATTATCACCGACAGGTTTTGAAGATTCATTAATGGCTATAGAATGGGATTGAAAATCCTTCAGATACCAGGACACCGATGTAGCACCCGACCTGCCAGAATACTATAATGTAGGAATTTGCAATATAGCATGACAAACATTAATCAGCTTTTTCTATGTTTATTGGGTGAGGAAGTTAGGCCACTGATTCAATTGTAGCCACAATAAAAAAAATTCCAAATTCTGTGAGGCAAACATTTACAGTGATGAGCATGATTGCACCCTAGTTAATCTAGTTCATTGCATTTCGATGGAATCTTAAGTACTGAATTATAATTAATACATCTTTATTCATACAGATAAATTGATTATTAGATAATTAATTTTAATTAAATATTAAAGTTGATGAGTTCATCATCAAAATCCATACAAATAAAATGACAATACTAAAATATACATGATTTACTGATTAGACATATATTACTTTACTTATTTGCTAACTAAGCGTATATAGATATAAATAACAACTTGATAATTTATTTTTGTATGTTGAATGAATCAATTATTAGTCTCAATCTATAACAGTACAAATTGCTAAGGTGAATATGCGTCCAAATATATTTAGGAATATATATAACAATAGAATTTGGTAATGTGAATCTATTGGTGTACAAACATTTTCACCTGCCTATACGAAATGGTCTGAATCCAATCAATATTTTTGTTTGTGTTCGACAAAAGAGATGTGGAAATCAATGCTGGGAAGAAGCTGAATTTGGTCAATGGCAATTCTTGTTTGATGAGTTGTGCTCTTTTGTCTTTTTGTTCTAAGTGGAGTTGAATCCACAACAACGCCGAAAACCAATTTCAGATTGTTCATTCAAATCCAAGCACTGTAGTGTTATAGCTTTCCCTTATAGGCATTTCCTTTTACGAAGGATGGAATATTGGTTGGCTAATTGTAAATGTAATTTCGCTTTCGACTACTTCGCTTGGTCCCTTCTCTTTGGTTTTTACTTTTACGTGAAATTTAAGCCACACAGTGTTGCTAAAGCGTTCTAACTCGTGATGATTAGTTACATATTAAACTGTTATTACCATAAATTTTGAGGAGGAAATGGATCCACTCAAACTGAGATTTTGGTCTGAAACCTAAGCCAATCTAATCGCTGATCATCAAACACGTAGGAAGGAAAAACGCATCCACACATATTGAATATCCTTTTCTTTATAGGAGGACGTGATAATTTTTTTATCTAGACATTATTAACCTAATCCATATTCACGGACACTATATTAAACATTAATTATGAAAACAATATAATATCAACTTGATCGATTCAAGTTATAAAATTTAACTACGATTTAATCAACATTAAATAAAACATATTTTTAATATTAATTTAGTTTCTACCAGTTTGATTATATAACATCTATATCTTAAACAAAATAAAATAGAAATGAGATGAGTGCACATAAAGTAATGAATATGAGTGAAAAAGATGAAGAAAAAGATACGGATGAAAGAGATAAAAAAAAAAGTGTAAATGAAATAGATGAATATGGATAAAAAATATTAATATAAATAAGAAGATGAGTATAAATAAAGAAATTAAAGAGAGTGTGAATAAAAGATATAAGTGTAAACTAAGAATATAAGTGTGAAAAAATTTATATAAAAAGTGAAAAAAAAAATACGATTGACGAGAGTCTTTAAGGTAATTTTTAAATTAAAAAAAAAACTTACTATTACTTTCAAGGCTAACACACGTCTTTTTATACAAAAATTAAAACTAATAATACAATATTGTAATATCGATTACGATGATGCTTACAAAGATTTATTAATAAATTAAATAATATAATAATATTATAATATTTCTCGAATCAACATCAAGTAACTAAATAAAACATATTTAATATTATTATAATTGACTAAACTGAATCTAATATTTTCTATATATCAGCTTCCATGGCATATAAATTTTTTTATTGATAATATTGAAATTATAATAATTTAAGGTATTATATTATATTAATAAAATATAAAATATTTTGCATTATATTATATATTATTAAGAAGAAATAAAATATTTTGTATTGTATTAAGGATAGTTTACCTAACTCTAATAATATTGTATATTGAACGATATTAAATTTTAAAAACTATATTCATATTTTCTTGTAATAATTATTGAGAAGTATTTGAAAGTAAATTTTAGCGGATTTCTCTTTTTAGAATCTCAAGCATGTTATAGGAAGAAATTTTCACCATTATTTTACTTTTTTACTAAAAGAGGAAAGGGAGATTGAAAACTAAAGTCTAATATTAAATTATAACGAAATTAAATCTAATTCATTTTTGTAAAACAATATTTTAATATGAAGTAAAGGTTTTTTTATATATTATAATTTAATTCCAATGAGGGAACACTAACATATTTTTTTATATATTTTATTCTAATTTTGAAAAACTTCTTCTATTTTTCAGTTATGTAATTCAACTCTACATAAGAATATTAATATGCTTGTAATGTGTGTGGTAGGTGTTATAATATTAATATGCTTGTAATGTGTGTGGTAGGTGTTATAGTTGTCTAATAGTTAAACTAAAGCACCAATATAATCCAATCTGTAATAATAATGTATTTGATTTGCCTATGGTGTTGCAAAGAGACGTTCCAGTTAAAGGAATTAATGTTTCTTTTTTTTTTTCCTAACAAAGTGGTGTATTAGAATAAGAAAATTGAGTAACATATAAAATGAAGATTTACAAATTCAAAGTTTTAAGATTTTGGATTAAATGTAATATTATTCTCTTGTGAGGATATGATTTTGTCTATTTTTGTTTGATATCTCTTAGTATTTATTTTTTGAATTTTTTTAATAATATCAAAGTCAATGTTTTGTGACAATGACAGCCTCAAACATATTAAGTTTGATTTATGTATCGAAAATTTTCCAAACAAAAATTTCAGACAAATGTTTTCCGTTTTTCCAATAAATATAAATGACATATTCAAATGTCCAAACAAAATAACATAATCATTACGTGCATGCAAAGATATCTCTCATGGTATCATGACAGGCGCACAGAGACTTCTTACAAATGAATGAGCACCGTTGAATACTGAGGTATGATCAATTTCACGAGGAATCAAAACAATACATAGCCACAAAGAGAGAAACACTTTTATATAATTTTTCATGTTTCATGAAACTTCTGACGTAAAAAATAACTTTCACACAATAGAATGGACCTACCACTTTGGCAATGGTGTTGAACTTCACATTAAGTAGGGTGCTTTCGCCTTTATTTGGAGGTTTATTGTTCCTTATTCGCCATTGACATTCAATCATGTCCAAGACTAGAATAAAGTTTTGTGCTCGACAAAATCATTACAATGGTAGCAACAATTATAATGGAGGAAAACTACTTTGGAGGGGAAGTTTTGTTTCCATATGAACCTTCCCCAAATTGTTATGTTAGGTGTGCGACTGGGATCAATAATGGCATGTGATTTAGTTTCTTTTAATCATTCAAAGTGTGAATAGTTTAAGAGAAACAATTTGTGGAGGAAAATATTCGCCTTTGCACATAATAAACAATGATAAAAGAAATGCTTTATTCGTAGGTTCATTATTGCAATCTCTCTAATTTTAGTTCGACTTGTAATCATTGACAATAAAATTCTTAGATTCTGACCCATAATGCCCAACGCTTTAAACAAAAGAAACCATTAATATTATGAACAAGGCTATGGTGGTGAGCTTACGGGATATATAGTGCGATACAAGGTTTCAATCTTTCTGACCAATTAGGGCATAATATATACCATCTTTTGAGGTCAACAAACAAAAGGATTTTAGATATTATTGTTTAATACAATTTAATTGAAAAAAGTTCAATTGTAAGGTTTTTTTATTATGTTGTTGTAACTTTTAAAACATTTATTTTAAAACTCATAGGTTGGTGCTTCAAATGTAGTGTTAGTTCAAGCGGCAAAGAACTCTGATGAATAATATCGATTTTTTGTTGGATAACAAAATCTGCAAATACTTGTAGAGATATGTTCTGACATTAGGTCTATGACGTGGAAAAAATATATATAGATGGAGACCTAAAAAATGAGATCTGAATTAAATTTAAAATTATCTTTAATCTAAAATCTTAAATTTAAATTCATATACTTAATATCAATTAGATACTTAATATCAACGTGATTAAATAATTATATAAGACAATGTGACAAACTTAGTATGACTCCAAAACAATACCTAAAATCATTTTTAATAAATTTATCGTTTCACACATTTTGAAATTACATTTAATTCACTAATGTCTTCATCTTAACTTTTTTTTTTTTTACTAGTGATTCTTAGAAAACCACACATATATGCAATAAATATAATAATAAGTAAATTACATTAATTAATCCCAAGTTTTGTAAAAGTTACACGATTTTCCTTTTTACACCGGTCTTATAAGGATATTTGAGAAACATTTCACCGATATTCTTATGTACTATACTAAATTCTCCTTTATTATTTATTACACTAAATTCTCTTATTATAGACATTTAACTGTACTAGCGGAAACATGCATGTATTTCTATTATACTATATTAAGATAATATAATATATAGAAATAATAAATTTATAAGGATAAAATTTGAAAATTTGTATCATTATTTTTAAGTTAAAGAATACGAATTATTTTTAGATTGAAAAATAATAAATGTATTTAAATTAAATGTAAAAATATCTAATCACAAAAGAAAGTGTTATTAATTAAATAATTATTCCTAATTTTTTGTTAAATAATTATTACTAATTTTTTGTTAAATAGTTATTTCAGTGTAAATTGAACTAGTAAGAAGACTCTGATACCAACTATTAAATAAAATACTTACCAAATCATTGGAACCACAACCTAGTTGATTATTTTGTTAGGAATTGAAATATTGTTAAATTCTAACTATAGTAGTGCCAATATTTTTTTTTTTAGTTTAACGACAATAGTGTAGTACTATAAATTTCTGTATAGAATATTCTCAGCTACGAATTTAGCAACTTTTATCTCCATAGTTGACCGATCCAAAGTTCTTCTTACTATTCAACAGAAGATCACAATTCTTACGGTAATAGATAGAATCGGATATGTGGTGATTGAAATGGTCATTAATTAGAGTTAGTTAAAAAGAAACATGATTAAATGTTTAAAAATTAGTTAAATATATTTCTTGTCAAAAATCATAATAAATCATGTGCAACTTCATATTGTTACGAGTTATTCCTTCAAATTTTAATATAAAAATATATTTATAATATAATTTAATAAACAAGTAAAAGAATTAATCTAGTTCAATTTTAAAAAAATATTATCTTATAAAAACTATTATAATCACTTCTAAAATATGTTTATAATAATCACAGGATAGGGTATTTGAATTTTTGTTAAAATGTTTTTATTGTCGTAGGTAATATTTTTTTACCATTCATGTAAAATTAAATATTGAAAATTTCCCCAATATATCTGTATTACACTATTATATGAGTGAAATTGGTTTCATCTGAAGTTTCAGAAGGTTGCTATAACTGGTGGGGTTCAACAATTGTTAGCTGAGACTTACAATTGGAGTATGGTGTTTAAGACGTGAAGAAAGCATTTGAAGATGTGGAGTTTGAAAAGTTAGAGTGGGATAAAAGTTAAGTTCAAAAGTACAAATTTTTTATTCTTGGAATGTCACGCGTAACATATCCTTCTTTAATCAATATACCATAGAAAATGTGTTAACGGGAATATAAAAGTTAATCAATATTTATAGCCTATTTATTTTTTCTATAGAATATGGTTGAGATTCAATTCCTTAATAATATTAGGTTAGACATCTTAGATTTACTTTGATGTAAGAGTAAATTCTTGACGAGTCTAGAAGATATGTATTAAAAGAGAGAAAAATAAAATACTTTATTAAATAACTAAATATACTGGCAACCTGAACAGGAAAAAACATAATAACTAATTATATATAATATTTATATTATTTAAAAACTAAATAACTGATTATATATAATAATATTATAATATTTAATTATATTTTATTTTAATAATATTTAATAAGTTATTTTAAATGCAATACTTAAAAAAAACATTCGTTTCACATTGAATTAGTAAATTAGTAAAACCGTCAAAAAAATGTTATTTTTTAAAGTTTCAATCTTGCAGCAACTAACTCCAAGGATCTCATAACAAAAAAAAAAAATGAAGAAAATTTAAGACTCCATTATACATATTTTTAGTTTAGGAACCTAATTAAAAATCGTAAGAAATTTAAGAACCTAACTACAATTTTTTTTACTTAAAAAGTTAAAAGCTAAAAAAAAAAATCAGGAACCTACTGGCTGTCGATATTAAACCATTAATTAATAGAATTTTGTTTAAATTACTAATTGCTACTAGTTTTTATTTGATTTAGACTAATTTAATTTTGTAATTTTACCATGACTGCGCGTTTTACTTAAAAAACAAATATATTATGCAAATATTTCAATTATTAATTTATATTCAAAAGAATGATTGCAAACCTCGTTATTTATTTATAAATTATTAATTTAATATAATATAATTAATTATAGTGCAAAAAATCAGCTGAATAAAAAATGTAGATATGAGCATTAGAACTTATCTTAGTAATTATACATAAAATTAATTTCCATTGGAAGTTTTTAAATAACGTTTTTATTAGAACCAATTTTCTAATATCCATCGTCCAACCAAAAACCAGATAATTGCATTTACTTTCACTTGCTCCGGAATGAATTTCACAAAGGCACATTCAAACAAACAGTTATTAAAAACGCGTGAAAAGACCTCATGTGCACTCGAATGAGAGAAATTAGCAGAATTTGAAGTGAAATGTGTATAAAAAAATATAAATAAGTCCCATACCTCTTTTACTATCTATTAGAAACTCAAGTAAGTTTCTTAATATATATATATATATATATCTAAACCTTTTAATATTGAGCTATATAAGGAACTTGGGATAATATAGTTTTTGTAATACAATTATTGAAGTAAAACGCGTGAAAACAACTTATGCAAACGCGAAATGTTGGTGAAGTTGACCAATGAGCAGCTTTTGCAGCAAAACAACATCATCTGCATTGAATAGTGAGTGTGTGATGAGCCCAAAAGGCCCAACAGTCAAAAAGTAAGAGAACAAAAACATAACAAGTGATTTAGTATTTGCAAGTTGCAATTTTTTTTTGCTCCACGACAACCAATCTGTCTTCAGAATGGAGTTCACTGCGGAGAGTTTCATGCTCGTGCATGAATGAATCCCTTCATGACCTACCTAAAGCTGTTAATACTACTACTTTATTAATACGTCTCAAACAGGTATTGGTCCCATACCTTAGCATGATGCCACATTCTAAACATTAAATATATCTGTGACTCAATGTTCTATAACATTATACGCCATATCATTACTATTCTTCATTAAATAAACAATTTTATATAATAAACATTTTGCTTTTGCTCCTATTATTTTTTGTTTAAAAATAATCAAATAAAAGGAGACATTGGAACTATAAAAATAATAGAACTTAAAGTTTCACTCAAATAATTAACAATAATTAAATTAAAAATTTAAAAAGAGTTTCTCTCAAGTTCTTATATGAGACTATTAGGTACGAAACTATATTTTAGGTATTGTTTATTTTGAAACTAGGAATCACGAATTTATCTTTTAAAAGATACTTTGAATTATTAAGGAAGGGTAAATGTTTTTAAACTGATTTTGATATAAACAGGATGTGAAACTATTGGATTTCTTAAAAGAAAAAAGCATATGAATTAAAACAATCAAAATTTTAAGTTTGGAGTTAAAGGATTGACTTGAAAATTAAATATAAAAAAAAATTCTTTCCATGATTTTCTTTTTTTCATTAAGATGTATAATGAAGTCAAGGTTTTCATCTTATGAACAAGACGCATTGATGTTAAACGTGTGTATGCACGAAACGATAAGAAACACTAGGAGGGTTGTATAAGACAAATTTTTGAACGTAACATTATGAGTTTACTTCGCAAGGAGAGGCTAATATCCCGGAACAAACCCCTCTGTGCATGACAGCATGAGTTTTCAAACTTCCAAAGGCACATGGCCAAACAAAATATATAATATATTATTGGGCCTTATGTAGGTTTTTAATATTGTGTTGAGAACAATTTCAAGACAAGTTTGATATGTAGAGAAGTTTAATGTTGTTTTGTTCAATTTAATAACCAAAGTAACAGCGATTACCGACAACCAATCATCCTAAATTGTTTAACTCTTGAGTGTAAGTAGTCCCGAAGAAATTTAAACCCATAATCAACAACCTCAACCATAATTAATCTCTTAAGTACAACACATTCCAATCCTTTGGAATTAAACAGAAGATTGTCATTACAACATGGTTTAACTCTGTTAAAAAAAATACAAGTTGAGACCCATTTATAATTTTCTTAAAAACCATTTATAACTTTAGAAGTTTACATAGTTACATAAACTTTTTTACTGGTATTGGATTTGCTTTTTGTCCATGTTGAGGTACTTAGTTTAATGCATTCTTCAACACAACGCAAGCAATCATGTACTTTACCCAAATAGATCGAAGATTAGACTTAAAAAAAATGGGAAAGTCAACTAAATGGGTTGCTATATACTCAACGGGGCATGAAGGATGATATCGCATGATTCGCATCTCTTCCCACAAATATAGATACCTTTCCTTTCATTTTTGTTTTACTACTTGAAAGTTTTGGTGTTTTAAACCATTAAGCTGTGGTTGTTGACTACTTTTAATTACCACAACTTTTTTTAAACATTATCTTATAAGTCATGGCGTAAGTTACTACTTTCTGTAAAGGATTCAATTTGTACTTCTTTTTATAAACTCTGCATTTTTTGTTGAGCGATCTCACAGTACTGAGTGGGACCATGTTATTTTTTGAGGCTGACTTTTGGATAAAAGCATTGAAAGAGTATTGATGATGATGATGAAGCCGGAAAGATTGGACTGATCTGTATTTACATTTTACGAGCCAAGGCAGTGGCACACAGAGTGCTTTCCACACCAAATCTACCTTCATTTTTCTTTCTCCAATGCTTTGTTTGCTTTTTTAAAGCTTATAAATACTCTACCCTCACACACATTGTTGTTATTAGGAAGCACTCGAGAAGAATACAATACAATACAACTTGCTCTTTTCGTGGTGCTACCCAATAAGAGCATCTATCCCGAGTTCCAAACCCTGCTTTTGCTACAGCTGGCTTCTTGGCATATTCACACCATTGAATCTCTCACTCTCCCATATGTCTCTTCAGGCCAAACTGCACTATTCATGCTAAATTCTTGTTTACTTTGTCCCCACGTTCTTCCATTTTCCTTCCTCACCTTGCCTCTGATTCAGCCTTGTCAAGAAATCTAGCCAAAACAAATTCAAAACCAACAAAAATCATGTAAACTATACATTGTTAGTTTTTGATTGGCAGTGTTATTCTTAGCCCCAGTGGCAGCCTATATTGATTCCCTTTGACCCTTTTGGTCTGGAAGAAGATATGGAAGAAACATTTGTACCCTTTGAAGGAATCAAGAATGATCTGAGAGGGAGGTTGATGTGCTACAAGCAAGATTGGACGGGTGGAATCAAAGCAGGTTTAAGGTATGTGTATATATGCTGAACTTGTTTAGCTACTAGTGGGGACGGACATGTATTGAAAGATTTGAAAATGTTTCTTGGCTTCAACCAATTGTATTTAAGCGGTAGACAAGTTTCTCAATTTTTACATCCCTTTACAGGATTTGGGCGCCCACCACATACATATTCTTTGCTTCAGCAATACCAGTCATTTCATTCGGGGAACAACTAGAGCGAGATACTGGTACTGAATATTCTAACTTTAATGTATTCTTATTTCTCCTCAGAAAGAAAAAGTATAAAATATAACGCGTGCCTGTTGTTTTGCACTTGCAGACGGTGTTCTAACAGCTGTTCAAACATTGGCATCCACTTCATTATGTGGCATCATACACTCAATCCTTGGAGGTCAACCTTTGCTGATTTTAGGAGTGGCAGAACCTACCGTGATCATGTACACATTCATGTTCAATTTTGCAAAAGAGAGACCAGAGTTGGGCCGGAATTTGTTTCTGGCATGGACTGGATGGTGAATATTGATTTATGTGTTCATTTTGTAGATGTTTTCATATGGAGACCCCGATGCAATTGTTTTCTAGTACCATTCATCATAACGTGGCTTAACATTGTCCTTTTTTTTTTTTTTCTCTTTTGACCTGATTTTGTAGGGTATGTGTCTGGACTGCAGTGTTGCTATTCTTGCTGGCCATCTTAGGGGCTTGCTCTATAATCAACAGGTTTACCCGTATTGCAGGAGAACTATTTGGCATGCTTATTGCAATGCTCTTCATGCAGCAAGCTATCAAAGTAAGATCACTTATCAAAGTTTACCTTGTCACTCATTCTGTTGTTGCTTAATTCCAAGAGTTCAAATCATACATTAGTATCAAAGTTTACCTTGTCACTCATTCTGTTGTTGCTTAATTCCAAGAGTTCAAATCATACATTAGTACCTGAATTAGCAATGCATTTTGGACAAACTAATTTAACATCCTGCTGCATAATTGTTCAGGGACTTGTGGACGAGTTTCGCATACCAGAAAGAGAAAATCCAAAATCAATTGAGTTTATACCTTCATGGAGGTTTGCTAACGGGATGTTTGCTCTAGTCCTTTCATTTGGCCTACTCCTCACTGCATTAAGAAGCAGAAAGGCTAGGTCATGGCGTTATGGTACTGGTAAGTGTTTCTCTTCTGATTACAATTTTATTTTTTCATCAGAAAGTTAATGATTTTATATTACATCTCTAACACTGAATTTGTTACAGGTTGGCTTCGCAGCCTAATAGCAGACTATGGTGTGCCACTTATGGTCCTGGTTTGGACAGGTGTATCCTACCTGCCTGCTGGAAGTGTTCCACATGGTATTCCAAGGCGCCTGTTCAGCCCGAATCCATGGTCACCGGGTGCATATGAGAATTGGACTGTTATTAAGGCATGTAAATTAATTGCAACTTCTTTAATCCTCCACTATTTACTACCAAGTGGACTTGTGATAACACTAGATATTGTACCTCTTTGTCTTGAATGTAACAGGATATGGTCCAAGTTCCTGTTGTCTACATAATCGGAGCATTTATCCCAGCCACCATGATTGCTGTGCTTTATTACTTTGACCATAGTGTAGCATCCCAGCTTTCCCAGCAGAATGAGTTCAATTTGAGAAAGCCATCTTCTTACCATTATGACTTGCTTCTTTTGGGATTTTTGGTGAGCCAGTTGTTTATGTTCCTTCCTTGCTTCATTTTTTAGCAAGTTAATATGAATAAACTCTCATGCAATCACTACTTTAAAAGACATAAATAATGACTTCTAATTTTTTGTTTTTTTTCTGGAGGGAAGACCTTAATATGTGGCCTTATTGGAATTCCTCCAGCAAATGGAGTCATACCACAGTCTCCAATGCACACAAAGAGTCTGGCAACTCTTAAACATCAGGTAATCAAGTCAGTGCTTTTGTCAATCTCACCCTAATTAATTTATAATTTTAAGCACTATATCAACAAGTCTCTCTAAAAAGAGCAATGTTGGTGCAGTTGCTTCGGAACAAACTGGTGGTAGCCGCACGAAAAAGTATGGGAAAGAATGCTAGTTTAGGACAGTTATATGGCAACATGGTAGAAGCCTACCATCAAATGCAGACGCCTCTTATTTACCAGGACCCCTCTGCTCGAGTAAGTATGCTAACTTTTTTCTTATCCTTAAATCTCCCTTACTTGATTCAAACTTTTAGTATAATACAAGAGACTATATGTGCTTCATTTGTCAATAAAAATTTCATCGCCTAATCACTGGTTACCGGTAACATTGAAAGATGATAGCACAGGAAAACATATTTTGGTCACAATGAACCTTATTATTTGCACCTCAAGTATTAGTGCATGACATATTGTTATTCATGTGACATTATTATGATCAGGCGCAAGGACTAAAAGAACTTAAAGAATCAACCATTCAAGCAGCTACTAGTATGGGAAACATGGATGCCCCAGTAGATGAGAGTATATTTGATGTTGAGAAAGAAATAGACGATTTGCTGCCTGTTGAGGTTAAGGAACAGCGTCTGAGTAACTTGCTTCAAGCAATAATGGTGGGAGGATGCGTTGCGGCCATGCCTGTCCTCAAGAAAATACCAACCTCAGTCCTTTGGGGCTATTTTGCCTTCATGGCCATTGAAAGTTTGCCAGGAAATCAATTCTGGGAAAGGATCTTATTGCTCTTCACTGCACCAAGCAGAAGATACAAGTAAAAAAACATTCTATTTCTTTTATTCTTCTACTTTTCAATCCTCTATCACATGCCTCTTATGATCAACAAATTTCTTCTTTGAGTGCAGGGTTCTTGAGGATTACCATGCCACTTTTGTAGAAACAGTTCCTTTCAAGACAATAGCAACATTCACCATTTTCCAAACCATTTATCTTCTTGTATGCTTTGGACTAACATGGGTTCCTATTGCCGGGGTCATGTTCCCTATGATGATCATGCTCTTAGTTCCGGTAAGACAGTACTTTCTCCCCAAATTTTTCAAGGGAGCACACCTTCAAGACTTGGATGCAGCAGCGTATGAAGAGCAAACAGCTTTGCCATTCAACCTTGCAACAGTACGATTTCTTATCGTATATAACTAGCTTAGCTTAAATTTATGATAGGACAAAACTTACATACACTTTCATAAGTGTTTTTGGTACTGTTTTTCACCCATAAACAGAAAATTCACTTCGATTATGAACATGACAAATAAAAACTTAAGTTCTGATTGAAGAATAACACTAAAAACATCAATAGAATTGCGACTAAGTTTTGTCCTTTATGATAATCCACATTTTAGTCATTGTTATATATATTTTTGTGGATACATTTGCTTATATTCCATACAACTGTCCTAACAGCAATCAGAGTTTGGAGGTGGTGCTTCTCATGTTGGAGAAGGTGAGATCCTAGATGAAGTTATCACAAGAAGCCGTGGTGAGTTTAGGCACACTAGCAGTCCAAAGATCACAAGCTCCACCCCAACACCAAGAACTGATCCTAAAAGCCATTTAAGCCCACGCCTCTCATTTAGTGCACGCGTGGGTGAGCTCAAAACTGAGCAAAGTCCTCGATCTGGTGCAAGAGGTCCCCTCAGTCCAAAGGCTGGAGAAGTGAGACTAACAAATCTGGGAAGAAGTCCTCTTAATCCAGATTCAAAACAGCAGGACCACAGCTATAATTAATCATAGAAGATTGCAGTCGTATGCCTTAGAAGGACTATTTAGGAGGCTATTTCTTGCAATTTTTCCATTCTAGTTTGTTCTTTAATTTTGCTTGTCATGGTTGTAACTTGTAAAGTCCTTTTCCTTGTCCCATATACGACAGATATGAGATATGTAACCAAAGTGTGCCGCTTTCCTTAAGTCAATTGTATTAGTGAATGTTACTATATTTGTGCAAATGTATATCATCACCACAAGTTTGTTTCAATAAATTGTGACTAGTTTGAGTCTTGTATTATTTCAGATGGGTTACGTACTACAACTGGAGTTTATGATTCATATACCTCTATCACTTAGTATAATAATTTCGGTCTTTTCAAATTCATAGAAGCATCAACAAATTGCCAGAGAAATTATTTATGTTCGATTCCACCTTGTGTCTATTGTTATGGTCATTCACATGTAAATCAATTTTAATAACTCTTTTCAGTAAAATAAAAATTTGAACCCACTTGACTTGATAGATTCTATTACTATTTTAAGAATTAGACTTAAAATCTAACTTAATCTTATAAAATTGATTTATAAAATAAGATTTGCATCTGGTCATCTCCAATATTAAGTCTACACCAATCCAATAGCATGGCATGAAGATGAAAGCATGTGAGTGGTGTTTGTGCGTGGACTAACTTTTGGAGTAACATTTTTGGTGATAGCAGTGTCATAAAATTGATAAGATTCATCTTTTATTATTGGTGGTCAAAAGGGCCATCATTACAACATGAAAACGAAGAGTTTACTGGGAAAAGAGGCTTTTAAAAGGGTGGAGAAAAAGCAAAAGAAGTGACTGTGAGCAGAATCGATTTCCGACCGCATATTCGAATAAAAAGAAGAGGGTAGCTCACACACATAGTCAATTTCTGGAAGTTATAGCGTGGAGAAGCAAGTAATGCTAATGTTGTATGCTATTCTACTGTTCCATGGTGGGGTTCATTCATTCATTTTGATTAAAGAGGTAACATCTCTGTCTAATGATTCCAAGATCTCTGTCGTTTGAGTACAATCACCAAAAAGCTCTATAATGATAACGTAACATCCAGTTAAAAAGACAACAGAAGTGGCTTTACATCACCCATTGAGGACATAATTAAACCAGAATTTGATTATTCAAGAAATGACACCTCAGTTGACTATGGACCACTACATGAGGCTTTGTAAGATGTGAAGTTATCATAAATCATTTGAAAGTAACACTGTCCAAATTTGTGTCCACACAAGGCTGGCACCCCTTCAAGCCACCAAATCCCAGTGCATCATCCTCAACCTGCTTACATATACAAACAAAACAGCACTGAGACTTTGACACATCTGGTTTAGCACAAAAACTAGTCATGGAATAAGGTTGCAACATTTAAGGTGTGACTATAAAGAGCTGATAAGTGATCACCTATCTATAGAAACAGTGAGTCAGAAAGTTAAAGAGAGCCACACACACACATGCACAACATTTAATCCACCTCAGTGTGCATACCAGTTATAGGTAGAAATCAGAGTCAACTTTTTTTTTTCGATACTATGGTATCTGATTTTGGAGTAACTGGAAAATATAGAGACACAGTGAGTTGTGATATGGTCCCTCTAGTAGTTCGAGTGCTCACCAACAAAAGGGTAGGTAACAACATCATCAATTGAGCTTTAGTTTATGAAAAAGTTGATTTTTTTAGTATTTATAGGAAAACTAGTCAGGTAATGAAGTTTAAGAATATGTTTAGATTGTTGAGTGGTAGAATGAAATGGAGTAAGCTAGTCTCCTATGATGAAAATAGTGTTGAAAAAGTTGGTGATGATAATTATGCAAGAGAGGAAAAATAATGAAGGTGCAGAACTCTGTATAAAAAAAACAGTTTTAGGTTAAGAGAAATAATCCTTCACATGCGGCAATCATAATTCATGGTTATAAATGATGTTGTCTTTTGGTAAGGGAATATAATGCCTTAAACAGAAATACTTTTTCATAGAAGAATAAAATCTTTGAACTTAAACCTTTTTCACGAATACACATGTTTATGAAACAAAACAAATTTTCGTATTTATGTTTTTTTCTCATTTATAAATACATTTTTTCATATGAAATAAAGAACCTTTCGTTAATTAAAAAATCCCTCCATACCCAGTTTGGATCTATATAGATTACTTAAATTGAAAAGTGACAAAAATAATTCCAATAATTAAACAGGAATAGATGTGTGTCATAAAGAAAAAAAAAAAAGCCACTTTATGTCCATTTTTTATTATCCGGAATCGTTATGCTTATTTAAACAAAAAAATCATGTGCCAGAATTATATGCAACTGATGCGACCAGCTGTTTTTGGAAAGAAATGAGCAAAATATTGTTTTCTCTTAGTAACTGCTGTAAAAAAATATTAGTAAGTATAACTTGTAATGGATATAAATGAATTTTATAAAAGAAAAAAAAAAGTAGTTTCTGAATTCTCAGTTAAACATGGTCAAAGTATTGCACCTTTCGTATCATGTTTTAAGAATTCATTATATTTTCAAAAATTATGAGGGATGCGTTCTTTAAATCTAAGGATCAAATTTGGGAATAAAAATACATTCAAACCACATAACATAAGAATTAAAAACTATTTTTTTAGCTATAGACAAAGGCATGTGACATGTTTGGTTTAGTAGGAGGCCCAACTAACGTTAACGTGAAGAAAGTACAACTGAAAATCTATCTGATTTAGTTTTTAGTTAAATCGAGTTATAAACTGAGTTTTGTCTTGAAAATGAAGACTAAGAAGAGCTATTTTTCCTTTTAAAGTTGGTATAATTTTTATACTCTTTTAAATTAGTACTCATATGCAAAAGATTTGGGGTACTCAATGAATTATGTATTTTGGAAGAACATGTATTTTTTTTATTCATGCAGTGGAAGCGTTTTCTTTATAAAAATAGTTTCTGCATGTTTTAACCCAAACATTCTCTAATCTCTTATCTTCTAATATTTTTATCCAGTTAATGTTTATTGTGAATATTTTTTATTTTAATCATTATTGTTATCCGTGCTTTCTCTGTTTTTAATTAGATTGTTTTCTAACATGATAGTCATAGAAACAAGAACTCCGTGTTGGATTCTTGACAAGCACAAGATCTTAGTCTGGACAAATTCTTCCTCTACCACATACCTTCTTCCTGCACTTTCATATAATTTTTTTTATTCTATAGCTACTCTTCATAAAATTACATAAATACTTCTATCTTAATAAAACCCCTCCCCTTTTCAATTGGATGACCAGGCCATCCGGTTTACATTTTTTGAAAATGAGAACCGGATGGGGGTGCATCCGGTTCTCATTTTCAAAAAAAATACAAACCGGACGACCTCATCCAGTTCTCAACCCAGCAGATCGAAAAATTCTCAAATTCACCGTCAACAGCCCCCCAAATCCCAAATCAACTACTCTAATCATCAATATCACCTACTAATTGCTAATAAACATCGTCCAAAACTCTTCCCGTTGTGCTAGTGAGCCAAATACTTCCTTCAGCCGTTTCGTTAGCTAGCCATCCGGTTAAGAGAACCTTCGTCCGGTTTAGGTAAGTCATTCGCGACTTCCGTTCGTTATTCAAAATCTTTCAATTAATCCTTAATAGAAGCATTAGGTAACCAATTTGTGATGTTTATTAGCAATTAGTATGTGATATTGATGATTAGCGTAGTTGATTTGGGATTTGGGGGCTGTCGACGGCGAATTTGAGGATTTTCCGATCTGCTGGGTTGAGAACCGGATGAGGTCGTCCGGTTTGTATTTTTTTAAAAAAATGAGAACTGGATGTACCTCCATCCGGTTCACAATTTCATGATAAGGGTATTTATGTAATTTCATGAAGGACAGTCATAGAATAAAAAAATTATATGGGGGTACAGGAAGAGGGTATGGGGGTGGAGGAAGAATTTGTCCTTAGTCTGGGTTGGACTAGCTAATTTGGAAGTTAATTTGGGCCGGGCTCTAAGATGGGCCTAGATTATTAAAAAATTTAAAAAGACACATTCTTCCTGCTCCTCCATAACAAATGTGAAAAGATTAAAATATCCTTAAGAAAAAAATTTTAACCCATTGTCCTCCGCCCTATCCCGACTTGCTGACCCAATCTAGAATAGTATTTCTTTTCGTTTTCAGCTTTCAGATTGCCCATTCCAAAATGGCAATTGCTTTCTGTACCCCTATATTTGCTTCCTACATCCCATTAGAATATGTGAATGGACACTTATAACCTTGTTGATGAAGATAAAAGAGGTTAGGATATTACGGAAAATGTTTTCCGCAAGAGACTGGATTGTGGGGGTGTGAAATGCCTTACGAAAAATGTTTTCTTAAAAGGTTTTTGTATTATAAAAAATATTTTTTGTAGGAGATTTTTATATCATAGAAAATGTTTTTCTTAAAAGATTTTTATATTATGGAAAACATTTTCTGTAAGAGGGTTTTGAAAAACATTTTCTGTAAAAGGATTTGTATTATGAAAAACGTTTTCCATAAGAGGGTTTTGTATTATGGCAAATGTTTTCCATAATAAAAAAATCTTTTACGAAAAACGTTTCCTATAATACAAAAAGCTCTTACAGATAACGTTTTCCATAATACAAAAATCTATTGCGAAAAACATTTTCTATAATACAAAACCAGGTCTCACACCCCTCTTTCGAAAAATATTTTCCATAATACAAAACCGGGTCCTCATACTCCCTCTTTCGAAAAACGTTTTTCATAATATACAAATATTTTACGAAAAATGTTTTCTGTAAGGCATTTCACACACCCCACAACCCATTATAGAATTCGAATGACACTCTACACCACGCTTAAACCATGCAAAATGAAAACAACTTACCTAGGAACTGTGCAGAAGAAGTTTGTTGCAACACCCTCTACCACCGTCACTCGCCGAAAAATATACCATCACCACCTATTTACTGAACCACTTTCTCCTTTAATATATTCTGCTAAGGATGCTTTTGCAATTACAAATATTTGTGGGTGCAGGAAGCAATTGTGGTGGTGGAGGAAGCAATTGCCTTCCGTAATTCCTCCACCGAGCCCTGATTTTTTTCACTTTTAAATTGGTCCAATCCCCAGTCTTGACTTTCCGACTGGCTTAATTCAGAATGATTTTTTTTTTTCTATTTGTCTTTTGGATTGATCAATCTAAAATATATAATTGCTTTTTTTTTTCTTTTTTAGATAGGCCTAATCTGAAATTAACAATGACTTTCAGATTAAAAAATGAAAGTTCTAGAATACAAAATATATTCAGAATCCTTTTCATTTATTTTTATGTGACCCTTTTTAACCTTTTCATAAAATGTTATTTTGAACATTTCCTCAAGTATAGAGGTGCAGGAAGAGGAAAAGAGCGTTATTGTTATAGAATGTGGAAACTGAGGCCGTGAAGAAATTGCCAAAAGGTATAATGTTTGAACTTATTTTGTTTCACTAGAATTTTTATAAGAAAAACATTAGTAAATATTTACCAAAAAATATTGAAGTCAAATTCAAATTTTTCAACTAATTCTTTAATTCCTACCTCACGTCATCATCACGTACACAAATAGTTAAAATTCATATAAACGGATTATCTTTCTGGTTTATGAGAGAATACTTTCGAATTATACAGTATGAAAGTTCTTTTAACTTCTGGATTTTATAATTTGAAAATTATTTTTTACTTTTATATTAACATTTTGAAAGTCATTTTTTATATTAAAATAAAATCTTTGAAATTACATAATTTGAAAATTATTTTTTTAAAGAGAATTTTTCAAATTGTGTAATGAGAGTTTTTTAAATTGTCCAATTTTAAAACACTTCCTTTCTTAAATCTATTCATGATAAATCTGTAAAAAGGTGGAGAAATGCATGTATCCAACGCAGCAAACACTTACTAGATAGAAAATCCAACATATCGTTTTTATTAAATAATATTGTGACGGTTATTAGACATAAAATAGAATGAGAAAAAAAAAACTATAATATATAAATAAATGACAAGCAAATCCCTATAAAAGAGGAAGAAAAGGATAGGTTAACGCCTGCATGTAGAAGGAAAGAGATATTAAATGAAATGATTAAATTCCACCCTCTCTTTCCAATGATATGTCATCAAAATAAAGGAAAAAAAACTAATAATTCAGAAAGACGAATAAATGCAGCAAAACACTACCAACACATGATAGTGCTGAGACGTGGATTTCTCCAATTCATTACACTTTACACAATTTTATTTGCATTCCACATTCTCACTTTTCTTGCCCCAAAATATTGAACAACAGTACTATTAGGAACTACCTGAGTTCTTGCTTTAAAAGATATGGGGTGTTATTTCTTTTCTTTAAATTTTTAGATGAGAAATTTTACTTTTATATTTAATAGAAAGTTATGGATAGATATTTTATTTTTAAGAAAGGCACATACTCTGTTTTAAACACTTTTTATTTTCGTAAAAAGAATATTTTCATTTCACATTTTCTGAAACGATAAACTATTTTTTACAACAACCATCTATTCTAATTTCATTATCTTTTGTTTTAATCTTTCTCTAAATTTATAGCTAGACACAAAATATAAAATAATTGTCTAATTATAATATTTATAAGTTATAAAATATAAAATTATACCGTCAATAAATATTTATAAATTTGGTCTATGATTGTAGAACACACTAGAACGATATAGGGAAAATAATTTAAAAAACAAAAATCTCACATAAAGATATAAGAACGATAAATTGTCTGCTAAATGGGTCCTGCGGTTTTGGTAACCACCAACACCAAAGTTTCTGAATTTCTCGAAACAAACTCACTTCTTCATTATCAACCATCGTTCCTTTTCTTTCTAACAGTAATATTATCACAATTGTGTACTTAAAATGGAAAACTTCACATAATCAATTAAGTCAAAACTATAACGTATTAGGTAACTTATTACGTATTCGTGTTAAGTGATATCCTCATTATTTCAATATCTTCTCTCTTACAACTTTCTTGTAAAATCATAAATAAGTATATTCTTTTGGAAAATAATTTTCTTTATAAATCATATAAAAACTATTTCATTTACCTTGTGACACAATATACCGTAAATAAAATTATAAAAATTTTAATCTGGAAATTCTCATAGCAGATGAAATAGTAACAAGGATGATTCATATTATCCATAAAAGGTGCATGCATGCATAAAAAACAATTAAATGTATCCGAAGAAATTAATATTATAAAACCTGATTTTAATTTAACCATCGAAAACTTCTTTGATAACTTGTAATTCCTCAACTATATTTTCTTAATCAAAATCATAAAATATTATGCCTCAGAAAAATAAAGTATATATAAAATTGAAAAATTGATTCAATCCGAACCACTTTAAATTAAAATACATAAAATTTAAATTTTTAAACTATATTGATAAGATGATGAATTAAGAAAATTTAAGTATTTTTTTTTTAGATTTATTTTCTTCAAAACTGATCTAACTCAGTTTGCGAGACTTTTAAGTTATATCTAACCATTAGTAACTCAAGTATAAATTGATATAATCATGTACAAATACAATTGATTTAGTTTTTTTACCACTCATAAAAATGAGAAACCAATCTATTTACTTATGTGATAATCATGTACCACAGATGAAGATATTGGGCAGAGAATTTTTAACAATACATCAATCACTTCTCATTTTAACCTGAAAATAGTTTGTTTATTTCGAGGATTCCATTCCTTCAAAAGGAAGCCACTTTAAAATTCAAGCATGGAATTTATAATGATTATTTGCAATAATTAGCTACCATAATTATGATTATAACGTAACAAATGTGGTCATCATTAGTAATAAAAACAATAGTCCACGGCAACCTAGTTTAAGAATGTGAAAACAATGCCGTGTTTTGTTAATTTCTAACTTAAAGCAAAAAAAAGTCCACAATAGCATACGCACAATTTCTAAAGTCACACTTAACTCACCAAAAAGCATTAACATGAAAAAAGTTCACAAAAAATATTATAAACTACTTATTAAATACCATTTTACATATATAAATTAAAAATCAATAACAACCCGAAGTAATTAAGTCAGTTGCCACCAAATTGACTGTATTGTCATAATTAAATCCCGTGCGTAAATTTGTGATATAGCTAGAAACGAAACTCGACGAACATCCAGATGAATTAATCAAATTATTAACATTTAAATAGTATTTTAAACTCCGTGATTGAATCTTAATTTTTATTTTTATAAAATTAAAAATTATCACTTTTTTCTTATAATATTATAATAAACTAATTCCTTATTGTTGAAAAAAATTAAATAACTATTCTAAATTATACGTACTAATATATAATATAATAGTTGAATAAAAAGTTACAGATTATTCTAAATTACATATATACATATTTTTAATATTATAATATAATGTCACTCTGTATCACTTTGGAAGAATTTTAAATTTTATAAAAGAAACTTTATTTATCTATCTTAAAGTAAATATCAAGGATTAAGAACGTTAATTAACTTTTGAGAGGAATAGAATTAAAACAAAATGTTTTAAAATAATTAAAATCAAATTTAAGACACTTTACAAAAATAAAAAAATATTTATTTTAAAATATATATTAAGAAGTAACTTGAAATCCAACTTATCTTCACCTAATTATTATCTTTTTGTTTTTTTGTAAAATAAAATTTATGTAATCTAATCTTATGTATATTGAGTTTAGTGGGACGAGTTGTTACTCAATTCCTAATATATGATATATTACTTGGTTACAATCTTAACATTCACAGATGCAGAAGCTAAGGGCCTATAAATTATGGAAGAAAAGAGATAGAATAACAAAGATGGGAAAAGGAGAAGGTAGGTATCTAGAGAGCGAGGTTGAGATCGAGAGAGTTATCGTGCAGATGATGTTTGTCGTTCTTACGTTGTTTGAGAGTGGGAGGAGGCGAAGGAGATGGAGTTGTGAAACGCAAAGGTTGTCCTCTGAATTCAACCTCGTTTGCGAAATCTTCCCACTCGAATGATGGCACCCAACCACTGTGTTGCTCTGTCGCCACTTTCCTCTTCTTCTCACTCTTCTCTAATTCCTCCAACTCCTTTCGTCTCCGATCACGCGCGTCTCGGAACCTTCGCAAAAGCGCGTAAAACTCGTCCATCTTCATCTCTTCTTCTTCCTTCTCCTCGTCTTTTCCCTTCCTCTTCTTGTTTTCCATGAATTGAGAAACAGAAAGAAAGAACAGAAGAAGAAGGAAGAAGATAATGAAAACAAATTTGAAACTCTTAATTTCCCTTCTATGCTTTCCTTTTATAACCATACTTAACAAACGTGGATTATTTTGTGTTGTTAATTTTTATAATAAGGCCAAAGAAGTACAATCTTCTTATTTCGCGTATTTTCCACTTTATTCAAAATTTTAGTAATTATTTTTGTTATTTCCAGTTTAATTCAAATTTTAAATAAAATCGTTTCAATACAATGTATTAACTTTAAGATTATATATAATTAAATATTAAATTTACACAATTATGGTTAAAATATATTTGAAGATAAGTTGCATTGAACATCAATATAACGTTAAAATAGAGAAAATATTGTTACTGGAAAAGTTGCCATGTTGTTATATTATTATTTAAAAGAATATAGTTTTTCAAAGAAACTACAGCATTAGCATTAGATGGCATTGGGACGAATTAATATATAGTCTAAACTTATCTTCGAAATATATAGGATTTCTTAAATTTGACCTCATATAAAATTGCTTGTGACCACACTGTTGAAAATTGATAGCGCAAGATAAAATCATTTGTTTCTAAAAGTAGTATGACAATATATTTATTTAATTTGTGCTAAAATTGTTTTTATATACCTAATATTATTTTTCATTTATTGACGCATAACTTCAATTAATCTGATAATATATTATTTTATTACGTGACTTTACTCGAAAACATCATTATTCTAAACATAATAATGCAATACGGTAAAAAAAAACTATGATAAGAAGGAATACTTTATAAATATTTAATTTGTCAAATCGTACGGATTTAAAAGTAAATAATAATAACGAAAATATACTCCATCTTGGGCAGAGATAACTTCATTTATGAAATATTGTTTGTGTAAGATTCTTTTTAGGTTTATGAATTGATTATCTTTTTTTTTTTTTTTAAGTTCATAACCTAAA
>Ga0209700_100888_pt1 | contig 60310 bp, 45 predicted proteins | sample SiratroredBW_FD_187528 | JGI IMG/M metagenome (GOLD analysis project Ga0209700, IMG submission 187528) | Root nodule microbial communities of legume samples collected from California, USA - Siratro red BW (SPAdes) (version 2) | ecosystem: Host-associated > Plants > Roots > Nodule | place: USA...
AAAAAGATGCAATCTTGTATGAATTCCAATATAACTAATTTTGTTTATGTAATGTTTTTATTATACATGTTATTGAATACTTTCATGAATCAGATAAGGTTAACAGTTATAATGTTTTTTTTTTTTTGCATGATTATAATTAAAAACTTTATTTTTAGGTTTTACTATTTATGTGTTTAATATCTGATATACGAAGGAATTTGATTTAAATAAAGGAGATATATTTGGAATAGAATAACTTGGAACCTCTTTTATATATATATATATATATATATATATATATATATATATATTTATATATATATATTTATATATATATATTTATGTATATAACTTGTACCTTCTCCTTTGTGACAGGAAAGAGAAGTTAAATTTTTCACTGAAACAGAGGAGAACAATCAGATGAGAGGACCCAGGACAGGCGTTCCATATTTCTTATAAATTGGTGCAAATTGTTTGAATTTATTGTAAAATTATAGTGATTTCAGTAAATGATTTAACGATTGGACATTGATGGTCATGTATTAGTTGTGCTTTGCCTTATAAAGGTGGATTTTGTAGGTCACATGACTGATCCAAATATGTCATAACATTGGGTCGCAGGATATTTTATACTTCATTTTTTATTGAAAATGATTTTATTGTTTAATTATTATAAAAATGATATCTATTTGAATGCTCATTCTAATAATTCATATCAAATTTTTATAGTTTTCGATTGCTCAATAAATAGCTCTAAAAGTTTCTAATAGTATCACAAATGTGATATACATCATTGATTCTTATAGTTAACAAAAGGAGTCTTTCGCATTTACCTTTGCTAAACCATAATTATAGCGGACATCAAGGTATTGTATATTGGTTAAACCAGGTAGCATAGACCCTGGTAACACTATCAAATTGTAATTCTCATATAAATCAAGCCATTTCAACTTTATTAGTTTTTCCAAGCCTTGTGTCCTAAATTTATTCTTATTATTAATAACTTTTAAGATTCTCTCATCCTTATTTATTATTAATAAAAAAACTCAAATATGAACAATAAAGAATATTATAAAATCTATAAATATCTTGCTACAAAAACTATAAATTCTTCCTAAAATGCATCAAATCGAAGGTAGTGTAACAATTAATTCTTTAAATGCCTGCGTTTTTAAACGAACTAGTCAAGTTACCAGTTTCAAGTTCAATAAAATTATTATAGTAATTAAATAATATGTCAAATATTACTAAAAATATATCTCATAACTCAATAAAGTTAAAACTACAATAAAAAAACTCGTATAAATTTCTAAATTTTTCACGTTTTAAGTACATATAAAAATTAAAACAAAATGTTACTATATTTAAATTAAAATTCAAGTAATACTTATTACTAATAAGGTTACATGTAGAATAGAAAGAAAACGATAAATAATTTGGATTCTTTTACTTTTTTCAGAAAAAAAATTATCATTAACTTTTTTAAATCAATTTTTTATCTTTTTAATGTTCTTGTTCGAGTTGGTTTTGTAATTTCTATAAATTAGTTATTCCCCAGTTTTGTGATTTACTTTGTAATTTGTTTGAATACATTTACTTTACAGTCAGAAACGGTTTTCAAAATATACTAAATACTACTTGCTACTTTCCACCACGTTACTTTGATTTAACAGAGTAAAATGAATTATTTTATGCAATCATAAATACTACTTGCCACCATACTCTATTACTATCAAAACCTCATACAGTATTGTTAGCCAATACTACTTCCTACCACTCTTTAATATCTATTACATATAACTCTCATGCATACCAAAAATGACTCAATGAACCTTCTAAATATGCATAGGGCCCGAAGGATACATGAAGTTTTGACTCAGTAGCAAACTACTAATCTGGTCTCCAATTCTCATATTCCATGTTCAATTTTTCTTTCATCCCAACAAGCTAAGTCTGATGCTCATTTCCTCTGATGGCTTCCAGGGACATACATCAAAAGAACACGCTCTAACAATTTTGTTGCCTTTGTATGCAAGTTATTTTATCATATTATGTGCAGTCAATAGAGGTATACATTCCCCTTGCATTGGTTATACAAAGGCAGAATGTCAGAAGCATCTCTACATTGAAATATTTCAGTAGGATGGACTCAGAATTTTGACCCTTAATTTTTCAGGACACTGGATTATTAGTGACAACAGAAGGAATATTTTCTTGGGAAAATGTCATATTATTCAAACAGGGTGGTTTAGCTGCTCCATAGTAAAAGTAAGCCATAACCTTTGACCACTCTTCTGCTGTGCGAATGGCTGAGAGACCACCAAATGGAAGTTAAGCAAAGTCAGAAGGAAAGAGGCAAAGAAATGGGAAACATATATTTCTTTTCTTTTTAAAATGTTTAGGGGGGGTAATATATATAGACCAATACCTTTGTCACGGAATAAAATCTTGCCAGCTTTAGTGAAGATAATTTCTGGGAATACTGATACTTGAAGTGCTTCAACCAGTTCAGTCTCAACAACAGCATCAATTGCAACACACTTTAATAAGAAATGTAGCAGGACGTGAGACAAAAATAAAAACCATCTCATGCTAAAGTAGCAGGAACCAAAGGCAATAAGCGTATGATTTTACTGACTACTTACTCTTGGTGAAGGCAATCTGCAGTTCCATATGATGTGCACAGCCTTCTCCAGTTCATCCCGAATTTTTTCATTCTCCTTTGGCCTAAAATTAAAATCAAGAACTTTTAGTTTTATTTGACTGTAAATGTGATATGGAGCACTACAATTTCATGAATATAATGTTAAATGTGATCTAGCAAACCCATTGACAACAGCAGAACAATCAGCATTTAGCTAGCTAGACTGAAACAATAATTTATTGAGGAAACAAAATATACAAATGACTTTCTTTTAAGCTCCTTACTTAAGAACACTCAAGCAATTATTGAGCTTAAATGCAGGATGTACAAACCTTCTATATCGATTGTGCACGAGAACAATCAAGGGACTTATGTCTTTGAACACTGTCTCCTCCCATTCTGCAGTCTTTATGTCTTTGATAGGACGAATGTAGTTATCATCTTGCCACACTATTTCCGGACGGTCAACATCATCATCATTGTCATCATCATCCTTTTTCTGGTTCTTAATGGTAATTTTGTCAAAAAACTGACCCAAGCTGAATCCCCAGCCATCAGCATCTTCAGGCCAGTTTGGATCGTCCTCATCCACAACAAGAGAGTAATCCTCCATAAACTTCTGCATTTTTTTCTTCTTTTCCTCAGGGTCTAATTCCTCTTCTACATTAGGTTTCTTATCCAACACCTGTCTAATCGCCCTCCTCCATTCCAGTCTCTCCTCGGGACTCATCAGGTAAGGGTCATTATTAGCAGACCCAGTTGCTGCATCGTTGTCATCATCATCATCATCATCGGAGTCACTAGATGCTTCTTTCGCTCTCTTCCATTTACCACCATCGGATTTGAGTGCTTGGACTCTGCTTGGGATTCTTATTGTTCTGCTATTACCATTCTGTTCCAGAGAAATATAATAGTTTATCAAACTGTATATGAGATATAGCACTCAACTTTACCTTAATTGAATAAATTTCTCCATAAAAACTTTGTTAAAAAAGAACATAAGAAGAGGAAAATGAAGTAAAACAGCTCAAGTTCTTAACTTTCACAGAAAATATTCCACCCAATTTGTTGAAAAGCTAAGGTGCAAAAGTTATGGGAAAATCTCAATTCATTTCCTTTTTGGCTTCTTATTTTCTTCTCCACTTAGTATTTATGAAGAAGTTGACTTTATCCAAAAGGGTCGCAGAAAAATTGGATGGAGAAGAGATTGATGTACTTGCCAGGTTAAAGGGAAGGGTAAAATTGAAAAGGGCTTTGGAGCTCTGCTTTGTAACCCTAAATTTAACGATAGACGGAAAGGGCAGAGTGATGGAATGTGGCAGCGCCATTTCTTCATTCAAAGTTCTGTAAAAAGGAAACAATGAAAAAGTTGAGTGAGTGAATGGAAAACCAAATGCGTGATATATCATAAAATGAGTTGAATTGAAATTTTGATAGTTGAAAGAAAGTTTATCTACACTGAAACTGAAAAATTCAAAAATGGTGAGGTGCCTTACCAAGCTAAGCTATGCTTCACATTCCCCTAATCCACTCTGTTTCCAAATTTCGTGTTTGCTTCCGGAGAGAGGGATTGAGTTGGAGGTGGAAGGTGATAGAGAGAGAAAAAAGGGGTGCCAAAAGAAGGCTTCTGCTTCCTGCATCCCATGGTTACTATCAGCACCCCGTAATAACAACCAATAGACTAAAATACTCTTAAGTTGTAATTTAATTTCCAAACGTAATTAAAAGTCATTATACTCACCACCTTGTGCCACCATTGTGCTCTTACTATCACTGTTGCAATTAAAAGAAGAGCAAAATAAATCTCGTATAAAAAGATTATTTCTGAAAACTCATTTAAAAAACGCATTTGATAAGATATGATAGACGTTTTAGAATTTTTGTTCCAAAAAATTTATTTTATGTATTTTAACATTTTTTTTTCAAAAAATCTTATTATTTTTTGTTAGAAAATATGTTTTGGAAAATATGTTTTGTAAAAAATTTACAGAATAGATAATGCAGAAGTCACTTAAAAAAAAAGTAAAATAGTTATTTTTAAAAATTGTGAGGGTGCATTTTTAAAATTTCACAATTTTTAAAATGGGGGCTGCATTAAGTAAACACTGAAGTTTTGTGTCTTATGGTATTTCTTGGCCCGGTGTTTTTAATAACTTAAAACTAGAAAATAAAATTGAAAACCAAATAAAAAAGATCGGAACTTAAATTGAGAGAAGGGGGAAAAACAAAAGAAAAACGCCACAATTTATTTCTCCTAAATTGTTGAGCAGTTCCGAGGTAAGAAGCAACGGAGTTCAAATTCATACTCAATTCTTTCGATTGGTATTCTTGATGTTTATGGACTGAGGATGCGGTTTTATTGACGGTTGTAAAGTCGTGATTGAAACAGGAAAAGGGGTCTAGGAATTAAATGATCAATTTCTCAAAAAGAATTTTCGTAACTTTAATTGGTTTGATTTGATCATGTTTTCCAGCGTATGAATGTTTGTTGTTTAATCGCTTATGCAGATTAAGGTCTGAAAGGCATGGAAGAGGTGTCGGGTTCAGCAACAGCAATAAACTCTTCCAATATTGGATTTCAGGTACTTTGTTTCTTAGCTTTATTTTATTTTATGCGCTGTGATTTTTAATTTTTTAGAATTTTTTTTTGGTTTTATAGTTCCTTTTCTCTCGGTTCGTGAAAATATAATTTGGCGTGCTGTTTTATGCAGCTATTGAAGAAACAAGGTTGGAAAGAAGGGACTGGTCTTGGAGTATCCGAGCAGGTTTTCTTTCTTACTCTCTCTTTTTTCTAACTGAATGATGGAATCTGCTCTCAAGAAAATATTTGTAAATGTTGAATTAGTAACATTCATCCCTTCTGTTAATTCGTAATAGTTCAAATATAGTATTTCATGATTTCTAATTCCTGGGAGATTAACACTTTACTTGGGTATTAAATGTTCTTAATTCAAAATCACCGGCAAAAATCTTTACTTAACACCTCATCAACCTCTAGTCTTGTGTTATAGATTGTGAGTTGTGAGGTCTATTTGCTTTACATTTTAAATTACTTATGTTATACTTAAAATTGGATCTGTGGCATAATAAATGATGGAATACCTGCATAATTTATAGGAACAAAGGTATGTTTGTTTTGTGATCCTGATACCAAAGTGAAATCTCAGAACTACTCTCGTCTCCTTGTAATGTATTTTGATTATAGAAAACAAGGTATAATCATTGTTATAATTGCAAGAATTCTGAAGAATAATTTGTTATGGAAACAGGGTAGATTAGAACCTGTTGAAACTTATGTAAAGAATAACAAACGAGGTTTGGGAGCAGATAAAGTGAAGAAAAAGGTCTTGAAAGTAAAACCGGATCGTAGCGATTCCTCTAAAGGGTCCAGTGAACAGGTAATATTTTCTTAAGATTGTCTTTTAGATCATTGCCTAGGGTTTTTATACTATTTCTCTGTTTGCATCAATTATGTAAAAATAGGCCTAAACAATTTTAAATGGTAGAAAGAACTTTGGCTTGACATATCCAGAAGCATGACATAAACTACCTTTTTGTTTGAAGTCGGAGGATGATCAGAAAAGGTTTATTATTTAAAGAATGCTGGTTCCAAGTTTAATTGATTGAAATAAACTGATTCTTTAGGTTCCTTTTTATTTTTTTGTAAAATTTGGTGCTGGAGTTCAAGAAAAATGACTTGAAGGAAAACTAACCAAATGGAGTTGTTCTGGAGGATATTTTTGGTGTTGTGGGGTTTACAAGCTGAATTTGATCGTCAGGCTTAGACTCATAAGTTTGAGTCTGACCAAGTTTGCTTGTGCCCACTCAAGGTGATACAAATGATTCTTTCATGTGGTTCAACTCATTTTTCATCCCTGGAATTGTAATAAAGTAACTTGCTAGTTTGACAACCTTGAAATGATGCATTCTCTTTCTCTTACTATTACTCTAGTCCCTGCAAACAATCAAGGTCCGTTTATTTCCAGGTTGGGGAATTTTGAACTGCTGAATATAATTGGGATGTGTCCAAATTAACCTGTTACAAAATTTTATATTAGAACATGACTAATTCTGGTTTTTTTTCAATAAGGGACTAAAAACATTTGATTTTTAAACATTTGACATTCTCATATTACTGGGAAATATACTTCGAGAATTTGTACATTTAAGTTTATTAAATGGTTATTTTGCGAAGATTTTTTCCTCTTCTTTTCAAAGTAAAAAGTAAGGCTAAAACCACCAAGTTATAAAATGAGAGGAAGAAGAATGCATGATCATAATAATTTGTTCCAACAGTGTGGCAAAACTCGTACTACAGTACTACACAGTGTTGAATCATTGAGGCGAGAGCATTGTGAACTTATTATATTTTTAAATTTCTCACATTTTAGCCATGTTGACATGAATTCAAGATTTACAAGTTACTGTGGTGTCATCATTAGTTTTTTTACTGTTAATGTTTTCCTGCTTTTCATTGACTGCATATAATTTCAGGATCATTTACCTCAAAAGAAAACCAAAGCATTATCTAAACGGATAAGAAAGATGCAGGAATTTGAAAAGAAGATGCAAGAGAAGGAATTTGAGCGCGCTTTTTTCCGAGAGTTCTGGCCAGAAAATGTATAAAAGAGAATCAAGAAGTCCATATTGTGAAGATTTCAGAAATTGTGCAAGCTGGATCTTCGGGGTGTTGTTTGGGATACGGGAGTTATGAAAGGCTTTTGCGAAACGAAGGAATTACGTGCAAATATTATTCACATTATCTTGAGAAATATGTAAAAGGGGTGAAGGAAAAAGCATTATGCATTGTACTACTATTTCATTTTGGGGGCAAAATTGTCTTGTTTATCTGGGGTGCCCTGTATATGACCTTGCTAATATGGATCTCCCTAGATAATGATTTACACTTTTGGTCCCTTCGAACAGATACTGTAGCCATACTGAACATGTAAAGAGGTTGGCATTTTTTTATGAAACATCCAATTTTTTTCCTGAAAAAGCTCTCAAACCGACTTGATTCTTAAAGAAATAATAAGTCATCAAATGTTTTCAAGATTATAAACACGAAATACGTTGTTTCATTAGTTATTTTATTTCTAATTTCAGTATATAATCCGTTCTAAAAAGAATACATGCGTATTAATTAGTCTAAAACACTATTAACGGGCTAAATTGAACCTTGAAAATGCTTACTGAACGTCAAAGAAAGATTAAGATGTCTTGTGTACCATTTTTAGAACTATTTGGTCTTTCCTAGAGAATAAATTGAATTTTGAGTACGTTTTTGTATGATCAATTTTGGGTATTTACATTTTTTTTGACAATCACAAGTATTTAGTCATGCCTAGAACAAATTCTATTACATCAATGAACGGATTATTATATCTACTGAATTTTAAAGATGACATTGAAAAGAAGCTTGTTTTGTTGGGATCCTCTTTAATCTTGTCAAAATTCGCTGGTCATATTTCTGTAGCACATCACTTGATGCCGTACAAAAGATTCATACTACCTCAATATAAGGAGGAAGCCTAGAAGAGGTAAGAGAAGAATATACAACTTTGCTGACAAATACGAAAAGGATTCATACTTCAAGAATAGAAAAAAAAAAAAAAGAATGAATGAATGAACTAAGATTATATGGTTAATGAATGATGGTTACCCAGAAAATGATGTTAATAACCTTTGGCCGTATGATATTATAACGTAATATCATTTTCTTTTCTTGGAGTCTTCAGGCTTAACGAGCTGGACAGGAGCAGCTGGTATTCTGATCCACCATTCTCTAATCCGCCTTATCCATCTATCACTACTCTCCTTCCTACATGGCATCTCCCTTGTGTAATACTCAACGAATACCACCAAAAATATATATTTTGGTGGAACAAAAGCAAACACAGCTGCTATGAATACAAGTAATAGTGCAACCTTCTCTGTTGCCTGCAGAACAAATGCTAAACTTCAGAAAAAAGGTTAACTATTGAGGAAACTTACTTTCCAATCAACAGATAATTTATAAAATAGGAAATAAGCAGTACTCCAAAGGATGCCATTATTTATATGCTAATAAACTTATTTAGGACAAAAAAATATGTCCAGTAGGGAACGGGTGATAATTTGCTGTTGTTGTACACATTAAAAATGAACCATTTAAGTCAATCGAAAATGTTAGCTCAAGCGAAAAATATAGTCTTCGAAAGAGTTTTCTTGCAATATTCCAGGCCAAGATGGGGAGACATCTTAACAAAATGCAAGGCTTCCTACTGTGCTTAAGTCATCATTTAGGTAATGGCCCTCAATAAGATTAATATTCCTTACGTTTTTTTATAAGATCCTATTAAAGAAATTAGTTTAATATAGCCAATTAAATTTATCCTGAACTTGTATGTTTTTTCCAAAATTAACCCTAACATTAATGAAATACACTTATTCTTTTTTTTAAAAAATAATTTGTTTTAATTATGTTAGTCTCTTTTATGATTAATAATATAACTTCCCAAAATGCTCTTTATCCAAGACAAAGCTAGACAACCAAATAATTTAAGACAATGCATTTTACTTGTTATTTTTTGAACTAAGAAAAATAGTTAATAATGAAGGGTACTTTTGTAAAAAAAATTAATGCGGTAGACATTCTAGATTGAATCTTAGAGGAAGGGCAGGAGTATTAATAATTAATAGAATCCACAAAGTCTTCTCTCTTGATATATGCGTGTGTTTATTACCTTGTACTGTAGACCTATACTTGGAATAGTAGATTTATGGAATTTAAGGCCATGAATTACCGTTAAGTTTGGGGTGGAAGGAGTCTTGATTTATTAGATCAGTGTTGGTGGCACCAGTGATGCAGTGAAAAGTTGTGGCAATATGTTTTTAAAATTTGGAGTAGCAGAATACCATATCTCAAAGGCAACTTGTGGCTGCGTTTAAATTTTCAAACATTGTTTATCGAGCCTCTCTTTAGTACCCTCCCCAGGGTTTCTTCAAGAAACTTGCCTATGCAGAGGGATTGTAGAGCTATTTTGTACTTTCGAGCTTGTTAAATTTTTCAGCGTTTATTTGCATTTGTTCAAATCAAAGCATGTCTTATCCTCCTCCTCCCTCTCTTCCTATAACACTTATAAAGTTCTGTAGATTTAAAAAATTCCAACAGATGATGAAGTTCTTTTCGTTTATGTTTAATAACATATCTACTTCATTCACATTGGATTATGAAAAGCAGCACAAACCTCATTATATTACCCAACAAGTTAATGTACGCATGTTAAGATCAACTACATGCACAACATTTTAATTTTTTCTTCGCAGAAATAGAGCATGACTAGGACACTCACCTGTGGCAATATAGCAAGTAGGAGAGCTCTCAATTTTAGTAGAGTAATATTTGCAGCTTGAATGAGTGATTCAAAATGTGTAATGGCCTCTTGTAATGTGAGCAGTTGTTCTACGGCATTTCGATTTGCGGGAGGAGTTACTATAAAGGCTTCTAATGATCTTCCCTTTCTGAAATACCTTCGCCAGAGCATGAGAATTGCAATAAACACAAAAATGGATGGCAGAAGGTACTGGATCCACCCCCTGTATTCAGAATGGTTCGAAAAACATTATGGACAGATTAAAGGCAGGAAAAAGTGGTGATTAGACGTACATCAGACACTCACTTGTTTAATAATATAAAAAAAGACATTTTGGTCATTTGATTAATATCCTTCCATATTGATTTGTTTCTTTGCCTTTTGTTTTTCTTAGTCTTTTTCACTGTAATCTGGTTTTTAATTTACAATTATTTCTCAATAATCAATACATGTTAAAAGTCAACACCGAGTAGTGATCAACTTGAGCTTTGTCCATTTATATGTGAGGAAAATGCTAAGAAACTAAAGAAACCATTGTTGGGCCTTATCCAAATATCTTAGGAATTCAGACCAAGTGATTATGATTATTAGATTTATAATTGACGGGACAAGAGTTGAGATAAGAAACAACATAAAATCCTTTTGAAATGTACAGAAATAAAAGAATTTTTTTATAAATGAGAATGTGATAGAGTTGAGAATCAAATATACCTATTAACAAAAAATGTAAGTGATCCTGACGTTTGTACGGAAATCACCAATTTCAAACAGCAGATATAAATGACAACGGTATTAATGTGGGCCAAACTCAGTCATATGCTGATTTTACAATAAAACAATTACCTTATAATCATATAACAGGTGAGTAGCAAAAAGGCTGCTGATTTGTAAAAGTCTTTCCATGAGGCCAATAGCTGTAGTCGGTTAGCAGATACAATGACCGGGTATAGTAGTTCCTACAAAGAGTTAAAATAATTAAACATAACCCATATATAAAAAATATTGGTTCCTTTTATTTTTCTATCACCCTCTTGGGAAACCTTATAGTTTTGAGTTTGAAAATTTGAATCATTCAATGCATATCGCCAACCGAGCATACATATCTTTCAGGTTTAAAATTGAAATACATTTCAATATGAAGCAAAATAACGAGATGAAGGAGCATTTTCAATTTTAATTACCGCATACTAAGACAACAATAACAGCAAAATCATAGTTAACTAGGTGAGGATTTACAGCATATTATAACAAAAATGTTTTAGTTTCCTTTCTGACTAATCTCTTAACTTTACTATAATTTCCATGATCAAAGCAACTCAGATTTACTTTTTCCAAAACAAAGGAATATGGAATGTAAATAATTATGAACCTTCATTACTGCAACATTTGTATCAATTCCCTCCACCTTCACTTGGTCCACAGTTGCTTGTGCAGCTTCAGCTTTTCCAGTATCCAGAAGGGACTTTTTCACCGCTATTTCCAAGGGATGTATCTCACCAACCCGGATATCACTAACAAAAGTTGTTCCCTCACAAATATCAACCACCATTTTTGATCTGAATCCAAGATAGAAAAGTGCCATAACTGCAACCGGAGACACTGAAAGATTTCCTTTTGTATCTTTAGCTGCAGGAATATCACGTTTACCAGAAACAGCAGTCAAATTTGCTAAGTTGTGTGACATGGTTTCCAAGATTAGGTCTCCCCGTGGAAGAGTTTCAGCTAGGTTAAAAGTAAGTAAAGTTTTATAGTGGGATGAGAAAAACCGGAAAGCTTCTCTAACTGCGCGATAACGGAAAATGCCCAGAATAGCCCTGGCAAGTACTTCTGATTTTTGTGTCTCTTTAAGGTTGTATTTCCTGATAAACTTGTGTGCACGTAAGATCTCCAGACTAATGTCCAACCAATAGTCACGACGCAAGTTTGCTTTAAATTCAGGGAATTCAAAATATGCAGGCTCCGCTCTGTCAATACATAGGGAAATATCATAAAATTCAAGAGGAAAGCAGATGAAATATATAGACAAGTCAGATGATATTTGTCAACAGATAACATACACAGAAGTTGACTTATACATCACAGCTTTATCAAACAGGCGAGCACCAAGGGGTCCAGTTAGATCAGGCTTTATGACCTGTTTCATATCTGAGCACAGATCATATCGAACAGCTTTCTCATGTGTTCCAACTCCCAGTGACTCAAAGTACAGAGCATAGTCGGTCAGGGTCAACCGCCCTATAAAGGTCAGAAAATTGAGGTTCAACTAAGTGGAAAACATGTATGGATCATTACCCAGCAAGATGAAAATGGGCTCCTAGTCAGTTTGTTACTACATTTCTCAGACACAAAGCAGCAAGGAAAGGTGATCTTAAAATAATTTATTTCATTCCACACAATCAAATTTGCTGGATTCTAAAATTAGCTTCTAATTAAGGCCCTAAAAAGACTTCCCTCGAGCATAAATGCAGGAGATTATTCCATGAACTTTTTCACGCAAACAGACCTTCGTTATAACTAACCAGCGTAAGGGCTTCCCTTTAATTAGTGCAAAATAGCAACTAAGGGAATGTTTAGAAATAATTAACTACAAAAATTCTATTGCAGTCCTTGGTGACTGATTGGGCTCTTGGTAGCTCAATGACTTTATGATAACTAGTGAGAGCTGCTAACCACCTATGCAAGCTATTTGAATCTGCCATAATCCTTGCAGCAATTTCAACATGTTGGAGAACTAAAATTAACATGGACAACTAGACTATTTCAACATATAAAATCGGTTTTGGGTATTAGAATGAACGACTCACCAGGCCATGCACCGATTCCAATATGTTGAAGAACAGGTTGAGTTGGAATTGTCCCATCCATATCAAGAACAATCTCTTCGTCAGCAAGTTGAAGATTTGCAATTGATGCAGACGTCACACTCTTAGAATTCTTGATAACCCTGCATGCAACTAGTGTCAACAAGCACACAAACAACAACAACAACAACAAAGCCTTATTCCACTAGGTGAGCTTAACTACATGGACCACATCATCATTTGGCTATTACTAAAGACCAAAGGATCAGCAACGTAGCAAGTACACAAAAAAGGTAAGAGTAACGAACTGGAAGGAAAAAAGAAATAATAATCTTACTTGTCAAGAAATCTAAGGTACTTGTCATAAACAAGAAAATGAAGCCGATGCGCGGAAGTACTCGTGAGTGCATAGAAGAGATTGTGGACAGTTACAACATCAGCAATGGAAACACACACAGGAGCAATCCGCGAGAAAGCCTCTTGCCCAACCGTCTTCTTGTCATCAACCTAAATAAAATTCATAGCAATCATATCATCAACATTAATGTTCAGATTTTAATAGTCCTGTACCATCAATGTAAACCAATTAGAAATCATGATGAGTGTGACTTTTAAGGTGATTATTGTAAAAAAAAGGCAACAACACACTTATTCTATATAACAATTTGTGATTGAAAAGCAGTGCAAAATCCTTAACCTACATGACAATTTGCGATTGGTTGATAGTATATAATCTTTTTACATTGTTAGTACATAGCTTCTTCTTTTTTTTTCTCTTTTCAATTTTATGATAATGAGATTGAATTGAATTGTTGGTGAACCTGAAGCGCCATATTTGTGGAACTTGAATAAAACAAGGAGGAATCATCCTCATCCCCGGCGGTTTCCTCTTTACTTGAAGTGGGGGTTTCCTGCAATGATTGTGATGGTGATGAAGATGAAACGATGATGAACGAAAAGAAAAGAGAAGGGACTGAACTGGGAGGGTGTGGACGCTGGGAGCCTCCCATGCAAGCATCATGTCAAAGGTTAAACGACGAAACTCCTTGTCGTTTAGAAAATCGGAGTTTTTACTGAGTGTGTGAAGCGCTTTGTAGGAACAGAACTCCAAGAGCTGTCTAGCGTAGGTGAGAAGCTCCTTGACGCCGAGAGGGAGCTCCGAATCGAAGCAGTGTTGCAATTCCGACGTGGACATTCCAAGGATCCTTCACACACCGCCAAATGCATTCGTAATGAAATGAAAATGAAAACGAAATGAAAATTAGAGAGAGAGTGAGGAGAATAACTTGGAACAGCGGGAGACGACGGAGTTGGCGAGAGGAGAGAGCTGAGGGATGGGTTTGGGGGAATTGGCGGAGTCATCGGCGGCCGCTTCGGCGTCCGGCGAAGAAGGCTTGCTGCGGTGGAATAAGGATTTGAGCGAGTTCTGATGGTTCCGAAGGATGTTCTCCCACATTCCCTCCATCTTCGCTCATTCAATTGCTTCCTTTTTCAATTCGATTCAACGATTTATAACTCTCTCTGTAATCATTGCTCATTGTTCATTGTTCATTGCAATCACCACCCACTTTGCTTCTCCACTCGGTGATCTCGATCCTTTCACTTTTTCGCTCCCTCATCAACTTTCCATTCCCATTTTTATTTATTTATTCCTTTTTAATTCTGCAAGTTTATTTACTACTACTATATTTCTCAGAAAATATTTTACTTTTTTCCACACTTATCCTCTCTTTTAATGCAATTTTCACGCGGTTTTATGTAAAAATTAAAGTTCCATATTTATTTATTATACCAATTTTATTTATATTTATTAATAAAAATTTCTTGATAGTCCCACATTGTTTATATCGTTTGAGAGTTGAAGTTACAGTGAGTTTATCTTTGCAATTCAAAATTTTTACATAAGCTTTTACTTGATTCCAACTCAGAACACATTTTCTTTTCATTATTCTCTACAATCAAACAATGCTACTAAAGAACAGTAACAACCTCAATAAAAAAAAATCATATGACTAAATTAGCCTAGACACATTTCAATGATGTTGTGTGACAAAATTCAATTACAGAACACAGACCACAGAGCAGTATCTAATTCTGGGCATGTAGATGTACATGATGATGAGGAGAAAATAAAAAGGACCTACAAAGTGGACAAGAGAATTGATTGCGAAGTGTCCATTGCTCAATGCAATTGAAATGAAACACATGCCCACAAGTTCTCAATTTGCTCACTGCATCTTCCCCTTCATACTCCACCAAGCAAATGGAGCAAGTTTCTTCTGTCTCTGTGTCACCCTTTAGATCTTGGTACCTTGCCACAGGTAGGGAAGGAGTTTGTGGAAACTCCATGTCTTTGGCAACACCTTTGGTCTCACAAGAGAACAAGCCCATGATGCTTCTCTTCAGGTGCATGAGTGGGATCAAAATGCACGTGTAGAACACAATGGTCACTACCCACAAACGGGACTGACAAACCACGAAACAATTCATCCTGTGATTAATCCAATACCCCAAATGAAACCCTCTCTTTGCAATGATTCTGGTATCTGTTGTTATCAGTGACAACGATGCTTAACAGAAGCTTGATGTGTCTATATATATTGCACACACTCTATGTATGTTGACACCGACCTCTTCATAAAATAATGCACATCCTAAACCTGGATTCTTGTTTTATAAGAATAACTTCTTGCATTAGTTCTGACTTTGGAGACTCCTATTTTTTTATTACATAGGTCAGCTACGATTATTCATGTTTTTGTGCGTCATAGGTTTTGGGCTACTTATTTTATAGCAAGATACAAAGTCGTCCATATGATTAAAAAAAAAATAAGTATGTAAATAGTTTTATACTGTATATATAAAAATATTATTCAACTTTATTATCATTATCAGCTTAACTTTCATACAAAAATGATTGAATGAGGCATTATAGAATTATTTTAAATTCTTGATAAAGTGATGTAAGATCTGTCTTAAAAGACGAGAGGTGTATTTAGTATTCTGAAATAAATTCTAATAATGATAAATAATATTATTTAATTTAAGCTAAAGAAATCCACATTGGAATGACGGGCCGACTAAATCTGTGTTTGAATGCAGAGTAATGATAGTAATAGATATTATGATCTTCCTTAATGTGAGGTTTATGATAATTAATTAAGTGATAGATTGATTAAGGTATATAAGTATAAATAGGCGGTGTGGTGCGGTGTTTTTGGTTCAGTTTGGGTTTTAATAATGACCGACCGCGTGTCTTAGGCACAACAAGTGCAGCGGTTAGCGGAGGGTTAAAGCTACCTCATCCTTCTTCCTTACTTTTGCCTCTGCACCATTTCCATTAAACTATAATATTTCGGAAGCATCTTCACCTTTTTTTTTTTCACTTTAACTTTTTCGCTACTTTTTATTTCATTTTTATCACTTTATTGGTATGAAACATTGGTTGGCTTTCTCAGTCACTCATCTTTTACAAAAACATAATTAATTATTTTTAGTGAAAGATATTATTTTTTATTCCAAATCAAGATTTTACTGAATGTTAATTAAAATTTAAATATACTTAAAATAGTGTAAAAGCTTTTAGATTTTCATTTAATTAAAGATTTTCATGATTACTATCGAAAAAAAATACTTAAAATGACTATAATTAATTAATATTTACACTACTAAAAAGAAATTCTCTTTTACTTTATTTATCACGTTATATTATTTATCACATTTTTTACTTTTTTTTCTCTCTTTTATCTCTAGGACCTTTCTATATCTTGGTCCCCCACAAACATCAATATTTGAAAAGATTGAATTAACCTTATCAAAACCGTATAGCTTATAAAATTATCTCAGTTTGTTTTATTTCCTTTCTTTCTCTAACGAATCACTATGTGGTTGGATTATGTTACATTTGTTCCCTGTATTACTAAATTAGTTCTAGAATGCCGTGGTTCCAATAAGTAACATAATGGTTTAGAATAGAATGTGAAAGTTGTCTTCTTCTTCTTTTCCGTTTCTTTTCTGTTAATCAAGTGGTCTTAAGAATTACTATTTTGGAAGAAGTGTCATTTATCAGCTACAAAATTTGAGAATGTTCGACTACAAATTTAACAAAAAGTATCAAAATAGAAGATAAAAGACCGTCTCAAAAAGGAAGAAAAAAAATGTCATTATTATGATTATTGTGCTATTACTAACTTCAACATTTAAAAATCTTCCAAGGTAGACCTATTTTCAGTACTCGAACACTCCCATAAAAATTCATCTCAACATTTTCAACTAGATAAGAAGATCTTCTCAGAACTCATCTTGCAATACTCATGATAGATAAGAACATAGTAGATCTGTGATGCATATGTAGATTTGGCGACAAAGAATTTTTGTCATCGAAGATTTAGAGGTTCATATGCGTTCATGATTTTATTGTTGAATAACACCAACCTTCTTTAAATTTTCACTAATATTCTTATTTTTTTAGCATTCAATTGATAACAAGTAAAAATCTACTTAATTCGTTTGTATAAAAGAATTTTATAAAATATAGCATCACTGTTTCTTATCAAGCAATTGCTAACTACACAAGGAGCCATTCTTTTAAAAAGATTTGTTGTGTTAGGTGATTATGATATGGCTTCTATGAGGTTTTTTAAGAAAAAAATGATTGAATGTAAACAATATTGATGTTGCAATAGATAAAATAACTGGAATAACTGCATAGAAGGTTGTTTCACCCTCATTTCAACTGTTTACTACTATAGTAAAAAATCTTGTGGTTATTATTAAAATATATCCACTATAAAGAATTCGAAACAGAGGACCACCCCAACTAACATCAAATGTTCAATTAGGTTAATACAAGGGTAAGTCCTCAAAAGTCTCAAGGAATATAACCACAGCATATGAAAGGAACATTTGAAAATGGTCCCACCAGACACAACTTATAAATGCATATTTCTATTTGTTGACATACTAATAAAAGTCAAAGCAGTTGTTTTGTTTGGAATAGAAAATGACGCCTGGATACCAATTATGGTCAATGAGAATGGGACACAAAATCAAAATAATACACACACAATTACAAATCAGAAAAATAATGGTGTTAAAGAAGAACTAGGACAGGCTGTCAACTCTTGGATGATAGAAACATAAAAAATCTGTTAATAACTTTCATATTCAACAAGTAAAAGATATATATATTTATCTTTAAATGTTTAATTAGTCAAATTTATTATCTTATACTTTACAAAATTAAAAACAATGAAATAATTTCTTACCTTTAAAAATATTATTCAAAAAGATTTGTCAAACAATTGGAAGAAGTAACCAGTCCCCCCTATTGATTATTCCTATTAACAACCCCACTGAAAAATGTGCATAGACACAATAATGATTCTTTCCGAGAAGATAAGGATGCCAACAGGAATAGGTAATGAGCATTAGCATTTCACAATTTGGTGTGACATAACTTTGGAAAAACAACTAAAGGAAAAAACATTCATGTGTAGTTTGTGAGTATGTAATAAACAGTTTGATTCTAAATCTGTATGCATGAAAAACATTTTCTATCCATTAATCAGTATTTAGTTATAACAAAAAAAAATCACCATAGCCCTATAACTATTATTTACAACATAAAAAAAGATGTTCTTTAATCTAAGGAATTGAGAGGGAAAAAGAGGAAAGAAAGAAAAGATGGAAGAAGAAGAAAATGAAAGGACAGGAGATTAGGAGCGACCACACCTTGTCACGGCCATGCCTGCTGTTAGCACGCTTTCTGTCTCGAACAACTTTTATCGAACACATTCCACGCAGTTTCTCTTCTCCCCAATAAATTAAAAGTTAAAACCAATACTCACACTACACACTGCACACATCCCTCTCTCTCGATTCATGAAACTCTTGCTCTCTCCCGTGACTCCTTCGCAATAATAAGCAAGATGAAAATCGAAACAAGGAAATAAAGTTCGAAGCTTAGTGGTCGAAGCATGCGATCCCCTCAGCCACTTCGCAACGGCGGTGATAACAGTTGTTCACCGTCGCACAACCCTCGCTTCCACTCCACGGTGGCGGAACACAAACTACGCCGTTTCAACTCTCTCATCCTCGTTTTCCGCCTCGTCTCCTTCTCCTTCTCCCTTGCCTCCTCTGTCTTCGTGCTCACCAATACTCGTGGCTCCGATTCTCCTCACTGGTACCACTACGACACCTTCAGGTACTCTTATTATAACTATTTTCTTTCTATTTCAAACCTAATTTATATAATCTATCCGTTTATTTCAAGATTCGTGTCGGAAATTGAATATTAAGTTACTGAAATCCGTTAGGTTCGTTCTTGCTGCGAATACGATAGTGGCAGTTTACTCCGTGTTCGAAATGGGCGCATCGGTGTGGGAAATTTCACGAGGCGTAACACTGTTCCCCGAAGTGTTGCAGATATGGTTCGACTTCGGACATGACCAGGTCATAATCAAAATAAGATTCAACAAATTCCATACTCTCTCTTGTTAATTCTTTCACTCCGAATTGTGTGTGTGGGAAGGAGTGATTTGATGTGGTGTGGTGACGGTGCAGGTGTTCACGTACCTGCTGTTGTCGGCAAACGCGGCGGGGACGACGATGGCGAGGACGCTGAAGGAGATGGACACGTGTAGGGCGAGCAATACGTTCTGTGTGCAAATAGACATAGCCATAGCGTTGGGATACGCGGCGTTTGTGTTCCTAGGGTTGACCTCGCTCCTAACGGGCTTCCGCGTCGTTTGTTTCATAATCAACGGTTCCCGTTTCCATCTCTGAGGTTGGTTTTGCGTGGGAACGACACAGAGGAGCCAGCCATAAACGAATATTTTGGGTGGGGCCGGGTTTTCTTTTCACTGTTGTCCAAAAACAAAGAAAGGCTCTCTCTCTCCCTTTGTATTAAAATTATTTATTAAAAGTAATTAAAATACAAGAGCCTGTTTTGCAGGGAGTGTGTATAGACCAATTTTTTTCCATACATTAGGTTCTATTCTATACTGTGTATGCTCATTATTTTTAGCAAAACTCAATAACACGTTCGCTTATTTTATATTTTTAGTGCAAAAATAAATTATTATTTTTTATTTATAGTGTCACAAATTATCTACTGCAGTGATAACTTTGTTATTTTCATAATAATAATTATAAAATAATTTATTATAAATTCAACACTCACTCTTCCCTCTCTGTATATAAATATGTAAATAAATTAAATTACACAGTCTAAAATCTACTTCGCACTTGTATTATGAACAAACCTGATTTTAGGTTAAAGTAAAACAATTCCCCATATGAGAATATTCAACCAACTTGACATGCGAGCAATTTAGATTTATTCAACGAGTTATTTAGGATTTAAATTCCCCCCATGTCATCTTTGACATAGAATGGAACCCCATGTCATAACTTTGTTAACAAAGAATTTTCTATAATATTAATCATTATTTATGATAAAAGATAATTTATACCAATATCAAAATTATAAAAAAAGTATTTGAATTTTAGTAAAACAAATCATTAATATCTTTGATTTCTAAAATAGAATTCTTGTTTATTTTTGTATATTAAAATTCACAAAAGTAATTTAGCAATTTTAATTCCAACAAATCTTTATAAACCTAAATTCACGTTTGGGTTCTCGCGCCTCCTAGAACCAAACCAAACACTGAATTTATATAAAGCATAATTTTGTATTTATTGATATAAATTACACATAAACATGATAAAAAGAACACAATCTTTTATAGGGTCAAACGGGGTAGATTTAAATTGCAGTATCCAACTGCTATTTGTTTATTTAGTTTAGAAGTTTATATTAAATATAATGATCTAAATAATCTTGTACAAATAATCTTACGTATGGATGATATTAGGACAAGTAACCTTAACTGTCCTGAAACGCATATTTACATCAACTTTAAAACAAAACAAGGGATGTTTGTTACTGCATGGGACCACTAGAAATTGATACTTAATCGTGCTTCTCCATCAAGAATGGCATGGCAACAATCACTATACAAAACACATCATTGACTTGGTTGCATCATATTCTCCCACTTACATATTAGTGGTAGTACATTAAGATGCTTATAGACGAGACTGAAGTTGTATTTTATTTCCAAATTATCGTCACACTTTGGAAGACATTAAGACGAAACTTCTCTTGATATTATTTTCTTTTCATACTAAAATTTTGAAATCAAACCCAAATCATAAAAACCCAAGCCCCTTTCATCTGAACTATTATATAATGCCTGTTTGATTCCTTTCTAAAATCAATTTCATTTCACTGCACACAGGTTCCAGACTAGAACGATGACCAAAATTGATTCGGATACACATTTCAATTACAAAAGCAGTTCAAATAAAAAAATATTAAAATTAATTCTATCCAACTTTAAAACAGATATCCATCTGAAGAAGAAACTGAATTTTGCACGAGCCACTGAAAACTGAGGTGGAAAAGAATTATAATAATTCACAGTGAAATAATTCATATTACTATTATTTCCCCCCAAAATATATGTTACACAATACTGTCTCAACAATGACAAATTAAGAACTGATTTTCATTAGAAGATTGTGACAGAAGTTAACACAAAATTAACAGAATGTAAAGGAATAAAAAGTAAATCCAATTTTGCATAACATATGTAGCAAAAAAAACAAAAGTAAATTTAAATATACTACAAAAGGATTGATGTCGTCGGTTCGTGTATTAAATAAATATTTAAAGCAAGAGTGAGAACTAATTCCCCTCTAACAGAATTAAGCTCCAATTATTTTAAAATGGGATTGAATTAAATTTAACAAAACTAATTTTAAGCTGCTGAGTATTTTAATCTCGCCAACAAATTTTAAATTAGAATATGTTCATACCGATAATAATTAGTTTTAGAAATTGACGGAAAGCACGCTTACTATGAGGTTGCTTAAGATTTTTCGGCTACAAACTTTAAAACTGAGCTACTAAATGCCAAACTTACGTTTTAGAGGTGGCTAAACGCCAAAACAAAATTATAACGATGGCATCCAAATATATCCATGACATGGGTGTGTCCATTTTCCCTAAAAGTTCGCAATGATAACCAAAGCAAGACTATGTTTTTGGTAAGCACCGGAACTCGCAAAAGCAAAGTTCCAAATTTACAACTGAAGGAGCATCACGGTCCTCAATGATCCCATTAAGCTTCAATGCTAGTTTACTACACTTTTCGACCATTCAAGTTGGACCTCTGTCTACAATTTCATGGAAACGACTCTTCTCATCTTCCAACATTATCAGTAAACACCTAACTAATAAAGCATGATAGATGCTCACCAGTATTATCTATCACAATGCAAATACTGGAATGATCAACTGCCATATCAGGACATTTTCAAGGCGATGTTTTCTAGACTTAGCACCACATCAAGATCATTACTCTACCTAAAAGGACAAAAACACTCACTATTAGGCATATCCACACACTGGCACCCCATGTTGCAAAAACTTTTTATAGTCACTGACGTATGGCAAATGCAAAACCAAAATTAAGCAATGGTCATCAAACCTTTGATAAGGATGATCGCTATTTCAAGATATTTCGAGTCATCCTTATGTAACCTTGTCATGGAATGACCTCATATAAACAGTACTTAATAAAAAGACATGCAAGCTCCATAAGATAGGCAGAGGGTGGGCATAAAGGAGCTCCACATCTATTACTTTTGCTAACTATAAACCAAAATTCGTAATATGTAGTTTTTATCATATGCCAACAAGCACATAAAGAGTAACACTGCATCACCAACAACTTTTTGGCAACCAAAAATTTCCTTACACCCTACTTAAAAGAGCAAGCCTTGGTCCAAATCATTAGCTCTAATAATTCAACAAGCTTTTTGATCAGTTCCAATTAGATTATTGATCATTTGACTTTATTGCTTCAATTTGACAGAAGCAAGAAACATTATTTGTGCGGAAAACGTTTTTACATCATAAAAATGGCGAATTACTTCAGAATTATCAGGAACAGATCAAATACAAACTTAGAATGGCAAATCAGTCTCAGTGAAAAAAAAGCGATCGCAGTGGGATTCGAACCCACGACCTTTAGATCCGGAGTCTAACGCGATATCCACTCCGCTATGCGATCGTTACAGGAAAGTTATGAAACAAAAATTTGAAGAACAACATTCAGATGAACATCGTCATGCAGATCTACGAAGTGAAAGCGACGGGAAAATCCTTCGTATAACACCATTATTCTAAGGAAAGCAAAATATAAAGGAAAACTAAATGGCACATGAAACCTAGAATGGCGAAGACGAAAGAGAACGAAGATCAAGACAAAGCTACTACATGCACATAAATCTATAAAGTGATGGAATCGGAAATCTAGCATTTGTAGCGTGGGCGAGAGGAAGAGAGAAATTAGGTTACCTGGTAGTTTTCTTCTGAGTTTTCTCCCTCGATGAAACCAACTCTTTGATCTGCTTCTAGTTTTCTTTTATAGCTCCCTATGGCGTATGTGGGCCCACGTCAACACGCGGTTAATTCTTTTATTTAATAATTAATATATTTGCAATTATTCATTCAAGTTTAGTTTTCATATACAGTTAATATAGAAAGTAAAAAAAATTATAATTAACTATGTAGAAATTATTTTAAATTTAGAAACAATATTTTTTCCTACTTCATTTGGTGCATTAAAATCTATTAATAATGAATTGAAATTTGCAACAGTACTTTCAAAACTTTAACCCAAACATTAACAGTAAAATGACGCCTCCAACGTTATGCACTCCAACTTTATTTCTAAAATAAAAATTTGTTCAAAATTCATATACATGCATGTGCCTGGTGCTCATGCTACCTCTTGCACATGTATGTATCTAAATATTTGTGTACATAAATAAGCAAAAAAGAATTGGTTTTTACATGAAGCTAAGTTAGAGAAAACAATTAACAATTCAGAAAGGGGAAAAGCATGAAACATGGTATCTAAGCTCCAGCAACTTCTTGAGCTTGTTTCAACTTCCTTTTGCTTTTCACAGTCTTACCAACTGCAACCCCTTTGCCTTTGTCTTCCACTTCAGTTTCGTTTTCAATCCTACCAAACACTGGTTTAGGTTGAGCCATCACTTGGCCACCCTTAAGTCCACCCCACTTGGTGTCTCTCTACAAGTCAAACAACTTAAATCAGATAGGGAGCAGAACATATATAGTTCAAAAACATGAATACGTCATGTGTGTATACACACGTATACATATATATACAGACATATATATATGCGTATATATACATGTATGTATGTATGTATACACAGATATATGTGTGTATATATATATGTGTGTATATGTAAATGTGTGTGTGACAAAATTTTGGTTTGTGTATGCATGTGTGTATGAGAGAGAAAGAGAAGAGACCCAGGTTGCTGCATCAAATTGGTCCCTTGAATAGCCAAGTTGTGCATATATTCTCCAACTCAAGCTTGGTGTAACAGGAGATAGCGCAATAGCAATAATCCTCACAGTCTCTAATATAATAACAAGGTCCTGGTCCAACATCATAAATAAAAAATCTTGCTTAAGCATTTGCTTATCTTTAACAGCAGCAAAACTAATTTTATCTGGATATTTTGTCGTGTAATTTTTCCAAAAGTTGAGATGTACAAGTTGATTTTAACTTGTGAGAAAAGTTTAATTTGTTTTAGCTTCTTATTTTCTGCTCTATAAATACTTATTGAAAAGTTTATTCAAATTGACCCTGTATGATATTTTAAATATTGCTGAAAACAATTATGGAATATGCAATACCTTAAAATATTCTAATGATGGAACCTTTTTAGGTTAAATATGCTTTTAGTGCCCATAAATAAAGTAATATGTGCCATATGGTCCTTCTTCTATCAATAAATGAGAAAAACTAAAGGAAACACCTTTTTGTGTAGGAAACGGACCACATTTAACACATTTTCATAAATAGGGGACCAAAAGGAGACAATTATTTTTTTGGGGACTAAAAGTGAACATTGTCTAATTTGTAGGGACTAAACAAATTTAACCCATGTTCTGTTTCCTGATAGCATTCGAAGTCTGATATCTAACAGAAAACAATATATCATGTTTAGACTTTTACCAATCTAATATGTAAGTAAAAATCAAAATGAATTATTTCATACAAAGGATCCAGCAAAATACCTTAGCGGCTTCTTCAGCAGCAGTATCTCCTTGCTTAAAGAGAGACCACGGTGCACGCTGATCCATATAGGAATTACCAACATTACCAATCTCCAGAACAGCCTCACAAGCTGATGACAAGGAGAGATTTTCATAGTGAATGCGAGCTTTATCAACCTACAGACATAATAAACATTCGTTAACCTTTAAGTCACTTCCAACTCCCACCAAAACTTATGAACAAACGCAAAAATAATAGCTTTAAAATATGTCAAATCAGCTACTGCGGAGCTGAAATTCGGATAATAAACCATGGCTCAGACTGCTTCTATCTTGAATTTGAAACAGAGTATGAAATAAAAGTTCTTATGATGTTACCTGTAAACAAATAATTTTTCTTTTGATTTGGTATATGAAAGGAACTTGGTTATTATAGATACTTAGGTCCCAAATTGAGTGGTATAGGATGCCCATTGGAGTATTTAAATTTTAAAACTACAAATTGAATATATCGATTTAGAAATATAGTTTATAAGAGGTCTTACCAGATTCTCTACATTGTCCTTGAATGCATTTCCTTCAGCGGCGGTAGCCGAATCCGCTACCAGAATTGATTGGCAGTTCTTTTTTAGAAGCCCTAGTGTTCGATTAAGAAGATTTCCTGCCAAAATAGTGAAGGAAATATATATCACATTTTTCATTATACTCATAATAAAAAGAAAAAAAAAATCAATTGGTTTCTGAAAGTTACAAGTAATAAAGCAAGTTTGAAATACCAACTGTATTGGCAAGATGCGCATTGACAATATTGATGAAGCGTTCCTCTGAGTAATCTCCATCACTGCCAAATTCCACCTCTCTGAGGAAGAAGTATCTAACTGCATCTGTTCCAAATTTATTAACCAAATTGCTTGGTTCAAGTGTATTCCCTAGTGACTTGCCCATCTTCATGCCATCCTAACATTTCAAAACAAAAAGCATTGCTGCATGAAATGAAATTAAATATAAGAAACAGATTTATGAAATTTTACAGCGTCTCAAATTGCCAAACTTAGTTTCCGACCTTTTGCTAAGACCTACACTTTACTTAACTAATGATAGTAAATTTATTCAAATTTTAATTGAATTGAATGTATTAGACTCAAGAATTGGACCAGAATAAAATGTTCTGGTCAGGGAGAGTCCTTAGATATGCAGAGCTGCATATTGCTAGCCTATAACAACTCATTTATTTATACACCAAGTTTGAAGAAGAGTACATAACTATCACACAAGGTTCCCCCCAAACAAGGAGTTTCCTCCGTCAAAAAAGCATGAACAGAAAACTGACACAATGGCTACCTCCTATTCTGTGGATACGTCATAATAATTTAGTCCTTATCCGTGGTATGGATTGTAACACATAGGGAGTAAATTATATGTTTAACAGATATATAACACTATAACTGCCATACAAATCCATTACTTGCTAAAAGCACAACTGCTTCAAATACAATAACCATTCAGATCCATAACTACCTAAAGACACAAATACTGCACAGATACTGATAGATCATCACATCTATTGAGTCTTCTCACAGCGCTCACCAGGAGATGAATAGCCTTGTCCTCAAGGCTGAAACTATACCATTAAAATTATCTCAAGACGAAAGATAAGATAGTAAATAAGTTCAACTACAAATACCTTTGTCAGGAATCCATGGCCAAATACCATTTTAGGAAGGCTTAGTCCAGCAGACATTAGCATAGCTGGCCAATAAACAGCATGGAAACGTAGAATATCCTACAGAGTGAAAAAATATTAAAAATATATAGAAACTCAATGTTTTAGCTATTCTTTCATCTCTTTTAATAATCATAAGAAAATCATAAATCAACATATATCAAAGGTTAGGTAGAAATTAAAATGTTTAAGAAAAAAAAAACTGACACGTTGCATTTTTTTGGCAAAAAAAGATTAGAACAGATAAAGCGAACAAAGACTTAAATCAAAAGTTTCCACTTTTATGAGGCTGTTGTCCAAACCATGCAAAAAAAAAAAAGTAGCATCTCATCAAAAGACGACTAAATGTAAGTTGGAACAAATTGTGCAGCCTCTCACACACCAAAAAAAAAAGTAAGAGAAGGATGCATAGAAGGAAAGCTTAGATTACAAAATGTTTTCAATAAGTAGATAAAATTGTCTTCAATAAATTAAAATTTACTAAAAAATGGAAGGAACACAGGTGACATACCTTACCAATCAAGTGCAATGAAGCTGGCCAACCTGAAGAAATAGCTTTCAGTAAATCAGGTTGTTCTTGATCATCAGATAGTGCAGATATATATCTGCAAATATGAGAAAGAGAAAAAAAGATATATTTCAATAAAAGTTTAGAAAGGTAATTAGCAACTCTCTTAATTAAAGAATATTTGGCACAATAGGAGAAATTCAAACTTTTCTTCGTCTTTTTTACCATACAAATAGTTGTGCATAAATTGAACTTCCATGCATTTCAGCAATGCATTTCCAACAATAAACAAAATAACAATTATTGATTATGATAGACAGAAACGACAAGAATATAGAACAGAGCCAGGGGAAATTAGAGAAGCATGCACAAACTATAAAATATACATTCTTACCCTAGTAAAGCATCAAACCACACATATATAGTCTGGCTCTTGTCATCAGGAACAGGAATGCCCCAATCAACTGATGCTCGGGAAATGGAGAAGTCCCTCAAGCCACTTTTGATCCAACTTTGAACCTTGGAAGTTTGTAGGCGAAATTAATTTTTAAGCACAATACCATAAAAGAAAAAAATATTAGGCGGGTAATTTCTTAGGAGTGAACCCAGAAACCGTTTTATGGATAATAAAGTAAACCACACTAATTGTCCTAATTTAATTTCTGCAAGTATCATCTGGATCTAGATCCAACCATCACTCCTAACAACAATGTAATGCTATATGTTGTTATAATCTTTTAAATGGAATAAGATCCATAACTACAAAAACACTTTAGTGAACTATATAGTCACATGAGCTTCAAAACATATAACATATAAAGTAATATCAAAATGTTGTAGATTACAGAAATATAATTTTACATGCCTTTGAAATATTACGATTCTAATTGGTCAGGGGCAACATCATGTCAGGACTTTGGAGTGTTAATAGGCTGGGCATGTTATCAACTCAAACTCCAATACTAGAGAAATCTAAAAAAGTTCAAGTACATCATAACTGATCCATTCTATCAATGTGAATCTTAAGATCATATAAGTCCATTCTGAATCTTCTCAAGTGAATGTATCAGGTATGTTCTGCAAATAAAATTGGACACAGCCAGCACAAAGTGCACCATACTCAAAAGGTAACAGACAGAAATACAAGACAAAGAGAAAAACAAGCTCCCCATTGCCTTACCTCGTTTAAACGGAATGATGGTTGCACAAAATTAGGATTTTTATTTAGTGTTTCCTCTAATGCCTTCTGATATTTTGACAGTGCAAAGAAGTAATTGTCCTCTTTCCTTGAAACACAAGGCTTTAGGTGCACTGGACAACAGTTGTTATCAAGCAGTTCCTTCTCATCCTGCACCAAATGGCAATACATTCTTAAGGTAAAGTCATGAAACTAAGATGGTAAATCTTTGGAAGGCAAGAAGCTCAATCAAAGTTTTCCATCATCGAGAAAGCTGACTATTTTCCTGATTATTAAAAGATGCTTAACAGAAAGAGTGCTAGCAGTTGCACATGACATACACAGACCCTTCAACCTAAAGAGCCAACAGAAACTAAACACGAAACTTTGCTAACCAGAACTACAACTTACAAGTTCAAACTATCACCTTATATTCCTCACAGTTAACACAATAAAGTCCTTCATAATCAGCCCGATAGATGTCACCTTTGTCAAGCACTCTTTTATAGAATTCCTTCACAATTGCTTCATGCTTGCTATCAGTTGTTCTGATGAACTTGTCATAAGAAATATCTAACTGCAATAATAAAGGAATATCACGAAAAAATGTAAAATATTTATGAATATTCAACAAAAAAAGATGACAAAATTCCAGGAAAAACTAATAAACAAATTACATCTTTCCAAAGCGTCTTGTAAGATTGAGATATGAGATTGCAATGGTCAGGAGGTGTTGAACCCTGAGCCATGGCAGCAGTTGCAATTTTCTCCCCGTGCTCATCCGTGCCAGTAATAAATATAACTTTTTTTCCCAATAGCCGCTGTCAAATATGCGAACCTTACGTTATGTAATAGGAAACAATAAACAGTTAAAACACCAACTTGCTTTAAAACCACCACACGGATATATCTAATCTTACACTAGTTTATTCCAATTTCCAAACTCGACCCATTTCTGGAATTGGGCCAAAGTTACATAATTTAAACTAAAATCAAAGAGGGTAAGGAAATTCACCTGGAAGCGAGCAATGGCATCGGCGGCGATGGTGGTGTAAGCGCTGCCCATGTGGGGAGGGGCATTGACGTAGTAGAGAGGAGTGGTGAGGACAAAGGGTTCCGCATTTGAGGGAGTGATATCTGTGGTGGCGCAGGTGCAGAAGAAAGCTCCTCGAGTGGGATTTTGACCAAAACGGAAGTGGGGTTTGAGCTTGAGGGGAGAAGCTCTGTAACGGAGGGAAGAGAGGGGAGGGTTAAGGAGAGAGATGGTGTTTTGAATGGAGCAGTTTATTCTCACTGCCATGGCTTCAGATTCTGAGGTTTCAATCCTTTCCAACGGATAGCATTAACTTAAGCTTTACCTAAATTTTCAACTATCACTCGTGTAGAATTTCCAAGAACAAAATCATTAATATTTATGTTTTAAATGAAATAAAATGTCTAATTGAAGTTACCATTATAAGAAAAATATCTTCAAAGTTAAAGTGGAATAAAGAATTATTAAGTCAACAATTAAACAAAATAATAATAAAAAAATTGTAGAAAAAAAATATTTTTTAAATGAAATTAATTAAAGGACAATAAATTAGAGATAAACATATACATGTATGTTCTCGTACTTGATCTAGAAGACATCATATTCGAACATAAAACCTGTGTTAAAATAAAACATATGAGAATTGGAGTAAAAACACTAGAAAAATAAAAGATAATTAGAAAGAAAAAACCACACTTAAATGAATAAAAAAGCAATAAAAAAGTTAACAAATTTTACAAAAACCCATAATTTTCATATTTTTAGTCGTTAGAAGTGAGATTTGATTTCGATCTTTGTACATTTTTTCTTTATTTAAATTAAAAATGTTTTTTTTATATTTAGTCTTATATGATATTAATTAGTTATTCATAGAGAAAAATCAATTCATTATTCTAATCTACATATATTTTAGCTATCTATTTTAAAATCATATATATATATATATATATATATATATATATATATATATTAAAATAAAACATTTGAATTAAAATTTGTGATTTCAATTCTAAATAAATAAAAAATCTTGAGTCGAGAATTAAACTAACTGGAAAAATCATTTTTCTCAATTAACATAATCGATATTAAATTTAAATATTTACCGAAAAGAATAAAAGCACATGAAATAGATACTTAATATAAAGTGGAACTTGTTTTAATATATTTGATACTTGTTATAACATCTATTGTTGATTTTGAAAAGTATGAAGATTATAATTAAGTGAAATCTAGTTTTAATCTTTATATACTTTTGGTTGCTTCAAATTAAAAATTATTATTCTTTATCTTTAACATTCTATTATACTCATTTCTTTTACTATTCTAAACTACACAATCTTTTATCTTTCTATTAAATAATATATAATTAACAGAAGCGTCCAAAAAATATATAATTGCCCCCAAGTCTTTCTATTTTTGATTAAAATCATTTTTTTTAAATTTCCCTTTTAACATATATCCTATGTAATTAAAATTATAGTTTTCACTTATATTTCTAGACCTACATATAATAGTTATTTGTAGCTATTCAATATATTTCTATTAAACAGTTTTTAATGATTGTAATTTTAATACATCAAGTTAAATTTATTAATAAATCACTACCTTGTATATTTAATTACATTACAATAACTTTATTTCATTTTTTTCAACATAAATTTAGTTTCCTAAAATTATATTTTTCATGTATATAATTTATTTTTTCTTTCACTTTTTTAATTTATAACACACACACACACACACACATATATATATATATATATATATATATATATATATATATATATAAAAAATAAAAAGTTATAGTTATACATTTTTGTGTGAAAAAATATTGAAAGAGAAAAATGACTTATAAATGATTTAGTTTAATTTAATAAGAATGAGATTTATGTTTCTTAAAATGCAACATATTAAGTAAATAAAATTATATTGTGTAATTAAAGTCACATTGAAATAATCAATTTAGTTGATGGATTAAGATATATAATAAAAAAACTGTAACGAAAACGATTTTTAAAATAAAAATGAATCAAAACATAAAAAAATGTGAAAATAGTTATTTTAGATTACCTAATAAACTTAAACTATTTTAATAGTTTAAAACATATATCAATGTAATCACATAGATTATATGAATATATACATACTTGTTTTGATAAATAAAAAATAAAAAATAAAGTATTACTTATGCTAATATCTGTATTGGGTTAGTGTATGGATTTCATATTAAATTAAGGTTATTTGTTATTTGTGTACAATAATTAGAAGTCTTTCTAAAATTTAACAAAAGCCTATTTTATCAAATTCAATCTCCTTAACAAAATTAAGATGCTTAATTGCAAACCATAATCAAATCTAGCCCTCATTTAGCTCAAAATCATCATTCAAAGCTCAATATGTCATTGAATAAGAACTTATTATTCCAACATGCACTATTTTTACTCAAACCAACCATCACCATCCAACAATACAAACTCACTGGCAAAAGATATCACGAACTTTGTAAGTCCATACATAAATGAATATCTCAGGTATTTTATTTCATAACATAAATTTGTCGAAATAATCACTTTTATCAACTATCTATCTTCAAATTCTATCTACCTGTATATTTAAAAATAAAAATTTGAAATAAAAACACTTATTTAAAGTTTAAATAAGAACACAATACTAAATAAAGAATTAAATTAAGAGAATAATTTTGTCAACTAACATATTTACCATTGAACTTAAATATTAAAAGAAAGGAAATTGAAAGACTATTATATTAAAAAGATATGTTATTATGAAGTAAAATTTATTTGACTATAACTTTACATCATTCATTATTTATTTTGAACAAATAAAACATTTGGAAAGAAATTTTGAAAATAGAAGATAAAGAAACTTAGAAAAAAAGCACACTTAAAAAAGCGATAAAAAACTAATAAACACTATCCAAGAATCTTATATCTATAACCATTATAAATGAACTTTAATATCAATCTTTATATATTTCAGGTTGTTTTTAATTAAAAATTATTATTTTTATATTTAGCATTCTATAATACTAATTCATCTTACTATTATAAATTACACAATTTTATCTATCCATCTGACATTTTTATTTATCTATATATTTAAAAATAAAATCTTGAATTAAAACAGTGATTTAAAAAAAATATAAGAATTAAAAGAAATTATATATTTTACAAGGACTAAAAACAAAATTTTCAAATCTTACAAAAATAAAAAAAAAATTATAGAATCTAAAATTAAAACTTCCTAATTTTACATTGCTAGTTTTAATGAATCAACTTATTTAAGTAAAATATTCTTTTATCACTAGTTAAAATCTGTTAACAAAATATTTTTATTAAATGAAAAAAAAAACATAAAGTCCCATTAAAAACAGAAATAACAGTGTTGGGATGCAGAGAATAAGAGGAAAAAGGCGAAGAGCAGGGATTGCAGAAACTAAGTTAAACCCTACTCTGAAGTGAAAAGAAGCGGCGAAGGGTTTGAGCAATGAACAACTTGAAACTCTTCTGGGAAGTCCCTTTGGGACTTTCTCTTCACTCCAACGACGAAACCGTTCGATTCTCCACCATCGACATCGAACGCAACCGCATCTTCTTCCTCTCTTCTCACAATCTCATTTACACTTCCCATCTCTCCTCTTTCCATGTCCGTTTTCAACACCTTTCACCGTTTTCATTTACTCATTCCTTCATTCATTCTAATAATTCCGATTCTTGTTGTGATGTGTTTTGTGCAGGAAAACGGTGTTTGGAGCCGTAACGCCTCGCTACCGGCGGAGGCCGTTACCGTCGAGCTCGAGCCCGGGGATTCCGTTACCTCCTTCGACTATCTCATGGAGAAGGAAGCGCTTCTTCTCGGAACGTCCAACGGCCTTCTCATGCTTCACAACGTCGACGACGGCTCTCAGGCAACGCAGGTCGTTGGCCAGCTTGACGGCGGAGTCAATGCCGTGTCTCTCAGTCCCGACGGAGAACTAATTGCCGTCACCACCGGCTTCGCCCAGCTTTTGGTGATGACTCACGATTGGGACGTGTTGTATGAAGCATCACTTCACGATGATCCTGACGACTGTCACGTAAGTAAGGACACTGAAACCCTAATTTACTTTGCTGTTTTATTTTCTATTGGTATTATTTGAAAGAATTTATATTTCTGGGATGGAAGGATGGAGAGAAGAAAGGTACATATAGATAAAGTTATAGATGTGACAGACTGTGTAATAGAAACGAATAGAGTGAGATAGTGAGACAAATAAGGTGGAAGTGAGATGAGAGAGAGAGAATGAATTTAATACTCGTATCATGATTTGTGGATTTGATTGTTTGATTTAGTTGCGTTTCTATGTGATGTTTAGTTTAGGATAGTGAATATTCTGTGTTTTCAGGTGAAGGGAACTTTCTTCCTGTGTCTTGGCGAGGAGATGGGAAATACTTTGCTACCATGAGTGATGTGTCCGATTCTGGTTCTATGCTTAAAAAAATTAAGGTTTGGGATCGAGATTCGGGGGATTTGCTTGCTTCTTCGGAACCAAGAAATTTTGCCGGGGCAGTTTTGGAGTGGATGCCCAGTGGTGCTAAAGTTGCAGCTGTTTGTGATGGGAAAGATGAAAATGAATGTTCCTCTATTGTTTTCTTTGAGAGGAACGGATTAGAGAGAAGCAGGTTTAGTGTTGACGCAAAAGTAAAGTTTCTGAAGTGGAATTGCAGTTCTGATCTTCTTGCCGGTGTTGTTGAATGCAAAAATTATGATGCTGTAAGGATATGGTGTTTTAGTAATAACCATTGGTACTTGAAGCATGAAATTAGATTCTTGAAGCGAGATGAAGTCAGATTCAGTTGGAATCCGACAAAGCCTCTGCAGTTAATTTGTTGGACTCTTGGTGGTCAGGTCACGGTTTTTAACTTTGTTTGGATTACGGCTGTCATGGAGAATTCTGTTGCACTAGTTGTTGATGGCTCCAATATTCGTGTAACCCCACTGTCCTTGTCCTTAATGCCACCTCCTATGTTTTTATTTAGCCTGAATTTTTCTTCTCATGTCCGGGGTATGGCAGTATATTGTAAAAACTCTAAGAACCAGTTAGCGGCATTTCTTTCAGACGGTAGCTTGTGTGTTGTGGAGTTTCCATCAATTGAAACGTGGGAAGAACTAGAGGGAAAAGAGTTCAATGTTGAAGCCTCTCATACAGAACTGGTGCTTGGATCTCTTTTACATCTTGAATGGTTGGGTTCCCATAAGCTATTAACTGTTTCACATTATGGTTTCAGTCACAGTAGTGACTCATTTCTAACATCAACTGATGGTGGACTTCAAGGCTTCTATTTGCATGAAGTGGAACTTGAATGTTCTGAGGATGTTATTCCAGGATTGCTAACATGTTCGGGATGGCACACAACAGTTTCAAAACGACAAACCCTTGAAGAGCTGGTTCTTGGCATCTCTTCATGTCCTGCTGATAAACACACTGCATACATTCAGTTTTCTAGGGGGGAAATCCAAGAATATGTATCTAAAATTGGGATCAGTAGAGGATCTCTAGTTCAAGAACAACGAGCTTTTTCGGCGCCATGCCCTTGGATGAGTGTAGTGCTAGTTGGCAGTGCTGGTCTATTAAAACAAGTGCTTTTTGGTCTTGATGAGTTTGGCAGACTGCATGTTAATGGGGGTATAGTTTGCAACGATTGCAGCAGCTTCTCATTTTACTCAAATTTGGCCGACCAAGTTATCACACATCTAGTTCTTGCAACTAAACATGATTTGCTTTTTATTGTTGACATTGCTGATATATTTAATGGGGAATTAGATTTGAAATATAATAACTTTGTTCGGATTAGCAATAGAAAAAAGGAGGAAAATGAAAGCTACATAAATATATGGGAGAGGGGTGCTAAAATTGTTGGAGTTTTACATGGGGATGAAGCTGCCATTATACTGCAAACTACCCGGGGAAACCTAGAATGTATATACCCTAGAAAGTTGGTTTTGGTTTCCATTATTAATGCATTGGTTCAAAAGCGCTTTAAAGATGCACTACTTATGGTTAGAAGACATAGAATAGATTTCAATGTAATTGTTGATTACTGTGGCTGGCAAGCATTTTCCCAGTCAGCTTCTGAAATAGTCAGGCAGGTTAACAATCTGGGTTACATAACCGAGTTTGTTTGTTCTCTAAAGAATGAAAATATTATGGAGAAACTCTACAAAAAATATGTTTCTGTCCCTTGTCCAAATACGTTAGTTGGGCCCCCCCAGAATTGTCCTGATGGTAACAAGGTTTCTTCTGTTCTGATGGCTGTAAGAAAAGCTCTTGAGGATCACATAACAGAAAGCCCAGCAAGGGAGCTTTGCATTTTGACCACTCTAGCTCGGAGTGATCCTCCATTACTTGAAGATGCTTTGAAGAGAATAAAAGTGATCCGTGAAAAGGAATTGTCTCAAGCTGATGACCAGGGGAGAATGTCTCACCCTTCTGCTGAAGAAGCTTTGAAGCATCTTTTGTGGTTAGCTGATTCTGATGCTGTCTATGAAGCTGCTTTGGGTCTTTATGATTTAAATCTTGCAGCTATTGTGGCACTAAATGCTCAGAAAGATCCAAAAGAGTTTCTTCCATTCTTACAGGCATTGGAGCGTTTGCCTACTCAATTAATGAAATATAATATTGACCTTAAGCTGAAAAGGTTTGAAAAGGCTCTCAGACACCTTGCTTCCGCTGGTGATTCTTATTATGATGATTGTATGACACTTGTGAAGGAAAATCCTCAACTTTTTCCATTGGCTCTTCAACTCTTTACTGGCCACGCTGAGAAGATGCAATTCCTTGAGGCATGGGGGGATTATCTTAGTGATGAAAAATGCTTTGAAGATGCCGCTACAATTTACTTATCCTGTTTCAATCTGGATAAAGCTATGAAGTCTTATCGAGCTATCAGTAACTGGAGTGGGGTGCTTACAGTTGCTGGGTTACTTAATCTGGGAAAGGATCAGATGCTGTGTATTGCCAATGAGCTCTGTGAAGAACTTCAAGCACTTGGTAAACCTGGGGAGGCTGCCAAAATTGCCCTGGAGTACTGTGGAGATGTTAACACTGGTGTTAATTTGTTGATTACTGCAAGGGACTGGGAGGAGGCTTTGAGGGTTGTTTTTATGCACAGAAGAGAGGATTTATTTGAAACAGTGAAGAATGCATCTTTGGAATGTGCAAGCACACTTACTGGTGAATACGAGGAAGGCTTAGAGAAAGTGGGGAAGTACTTGGCTCGTTACCTGGCTGTTCGACAGAGAAGACTACTTCTTGCAGCAAAGCTCCAGTCAGAGGAACGTGCAGCAAGTGATCTCGAGGATGATGCTGCTTCTGAAGCTAGCAGTAATTTTAGTGGAATGAGTGCATACACCACGGGGTATGTATTTTCCTTGGTCGCATATATCTCTGTAATTTGCCAGTTTTAGCATGTTAGTTTAACGTGCCTTTCGTATATACTCTGAATCAGTTTTCCTTGACTTTAAGGATGCATTTTAGCATTTGAGGTTTTTAACACGTTAAAACGAACTTAACCAATCAGCCATGATACTCAATTAATCTTCCTTGCATAAAATGAATAATATGCTGTCTACAAAGCTGGTGCAAAATGTAGCAGTGTGCTATTATAGTTTTTACAACTGTAGTATCTACCGCATAATATTTGTGATAACTTTTTATTTCATGTTCATGTATAATGACAAATAAGTGACTCTGTTGTTTTGGAGTGAAGTTTGACATTTCTTTTCCCACCGCATCCCGGGGGTTACAGAATTATTATTACATTCAAGCACATTTTTTTTCCATCTTACCACATTTATGGTTCTAAACTCTCTTTGTAGTGTTACATTTTATTTGACTGGACAGCAACTGTGTCCATGATTGAGTTACTCTTTATGACTCATTTTCTTAAAAGTGAATTGTAAACAATACCCAATCCTTTCTATCTTATTAAATAATGACAAGATTGAACCATACTTTCTTTTCACACTAAAAATAGCACAGGTTGTACTTTGGGTGTCTGAAGTTTCGTTTGTGTGCCTCATTTCATCAACAGAACCAGGAAAAGTTCTGCTGCTTCATTTAGCTCAACTGCTACTAGCAAGGCAAGAGACGCTAGACGTCAGAAGAAAAGAGGAAAAATCCGTCCTGGGAGGTATCTTGATACGATAAATTATTGTTTCCTCCTGTCACTATTCCTCTACTAGTGTTTTTTGTTAATCATGAGTCGCCACTTATCTTGTGAAGTAATAGTTTTTTATTCCCTATTGTAGTCCTGATGAGGAGATGGCCTTGGTGGAGCATTTGAAAGGCATGTCCCTAACAGTGGAAGCTAGACGTGAGCTGAAATCTTTGTTGGTTTCCCTCATGATGTTTGGCGAGGCCGAAACATGTAGGAAGCTACAGCTAATGGGGGAAAACTTTCAATTATCTCACATGGCAGCTGTCAGATTAGCTGAAGATACAATATCTAGTGATACCATAAATGAGAATGCACATACGTTGGAGCGATATGCCCAAAAAGTAAAGAGTGACCTTCGGAATTCAGAGGCTTTCTCGTGGCGGCTTCAAGTATTTTTGCCCTACGAGTCAACGTAGCTAATTAACATTTTTCTTAAGTTGGTTATATCTACATGCAATTTGATGTCATTGGTTGTGCTGCACTCAATGTCCACATTAACAGCGAAATTGATTAGTTACTCAGGAGAGTGGATAGACTTTAAAATAGTATAAAGTAAACATTTAAGGGTGTGACCCAATCTTGTTCTCAAAACACGAATAATTTGTTTCGTATGCCCTTTCACTTTCCTAAGAAAAGATACTAAAAGTTCTTCAAATGCTATGCAACAAAATTGCAGCGACAGATCATGCTTGTTCATCAAGAGAATTTGAACAATACATTACTCTAATTATTGGGGAGGAGGAAAGCCTGTTCATGTGTAGAACTCCATGTGTAGAACTCCGATGAATGAAAGAATTAGAACGAGATAATTGATCCCTTTATCTATTATTTTATTGATCGTTGTCACAAATGTTTCAATACATGCCTCTTGTAGTCAATCACGAAACGAAAGATTGTCACAACAATGTTAGAGTATTCTAGAATATCTCAACAGTAGGAGTTATGAAAATCGTTATTTCAAATTAAGCACTAAAGCAGATGTTTCACCCCCTAATTATCCTGTTTCTGAAGTTGGTTTAATAGTATCCTCAATTCCTCTAAATTTGTTGGTACTAGTTTCTTTATTTTTGGTTTTATATTGGTTGTACTTGTACTCTTAAGATCGTGATTAGATTGATAAGGTGGAGAATGTATAGAATCTATGTAACTACGGAAAATTAATTGACACAAAAGTGAATAAAAATGTGATCACTATATAACACTGAAAAATGAATGTTTGGTACTATTTTCTTTATTTTTGGTTTTATATTGGTTGTACTTGTACTCTTAAGATTGTGATTAGATTGATACGGTGGAGAATGCATAGAATCTATGTAACTACGGAAAATTAATTGACACAAAAGTGAATAAAAATGTGATCAGTATATAACACTGAAAAATTAATGTTAAAAAAAAAGGGCCCAACCGGGTTCGAACCGGTGACCTCTTGATCTGCAGTCAAATGCTCTACCACTGAGCTATGGACCCCTTGATAATAATATAATTATCTTTTATTTAATATATCTAGATTTGCAACTTAAATAGTAGGTGAGAGATCCTATCCTTCTAATATTGTAAAATATATCTATCTGTGTTGTGGGAACACGCTTCACCACATGTCTTATTAAGTTTGACTCGCATTTAATATTACATAAAAAAATAAAAATTATACTAATGATATAGTTATCTAAGTTATAGAAAATATAACATTTATTTAATTAAAAAATAAAAGTATATGAAAATACTGTCTATACCCACTTTCATCATGCAAGTAAAATGTGAAAATAATTTCTATTTCTAAAAATTAACTATTTTCGGAAGCACTTCTTAAAACTTATGCCAGATAAATATGTTTCCCAATTCACCATCCAAAAAAAAAAAAAATCCTTAATTATTCATGAAAATCTTTGTGAGAGTTTGAAAATAACCCTGAATAATCCAGTACTATTATCAATGTCAGAACAAAAGTCTTATTCGATTAATATTTGAAAGTTTTATTTTTAATTTAAATATTCTTTGGTCCCAAAAATTAATAAATTTAGTTTTGTAATTTTCATTAAATCTCTATTTGTTATATAGATTATGTTTTTTTAGTTCTTATATCTCACGTGTGATTTAACAGAATAAAAATAATGATTAAGATTATACCTATACGTTTCTATAAAATTAAAAGTTAAATATTTTTAATAAATAAAACTACCCATGAATAAATAGTTAATAGCCTGTTAAAAATTTATTTTTCAATTTTAACACTACCATCTACTCACCAGTTATGTATAATAATCTGTTAACTTTTATAAAAATAAACTTAAAACTCATTCAAATTATGTCTCAGATAAAAAAAAAATATCAGTGTAATATTTTTGTATGCCATAGTATCAAATATCACGTCTTAAGTTTGATTTTTTTTTTTTTTCATTCTAGTGTAATTTTTTCACAAAAATTTTAAAATAGTCAAAAAACTTTTTTATTCTCGATAAATGTTAATACGATTTAATTACGAAAAAATCGTATCATAATAACATAATTTTATTTCATTCAAAATAAAATTTCATAATTTTAGTATAAAAGGTGAAATTAATTTAGATTAAATAAAATCGTGTACAATTTAATTTAATTTAAAATAAAATCTCTCGATTTTAATGTAAACTGTGAAATTAATTTAAGTTAGATAAAATCATGATAGCACGATATTTTGATAATCAAATCGTGTCAAAGAATAAAAATATATTTTTTCCTATTCAAAGAAAAAGTTGCATCAGAATAGGAAAAAAAGTCTTTTTAAGTTTATCGGCACTGATCATAGTTACTCTACAATAATACTAAAATTGAATTTTAAACTATTTAAAAACTTTTATAAATTTAGAAGCCAGAAAAACTGCGTCGCGCTATAATATCTGAACAAACTCAAATATAAAAAATAATCATATTTGGAAAAGTGCTCAGATAAAATTGCTAAGAAAAACACTCATGTTGCAGATTCTAGGACACTCATCAAGTGGTCCAAACAAAAGCTACAGAATTTAGGTCTAAACATGGAATTTGATTTGAATAACGTTGTTCTACTGTACTAGATTTTACCTCTGTCAATAATATTATTCATGTTATTTCATTTTTTTTTTGCATTTTTATATTACAAAAAAATGTTATAATAAGTAGGCACCGCAAAAATAATATAAAGAACAATTAAGGAGTCACATGTGGCACAGCGTTAAAGAGGATAAAGTTTATCGTTTAAAATGTTTGTGTCTTTTGTCTGTTTCTCGCACTTTCTGCTTTTCTGACATCCTTTGTGGACTTCTCTTTCTCATTCTCTCTCTTCATCAAATCAACAATTCAGAGCACAATCATCGTCACACAGAGAGAGAGAGGGACAAAGCAGAAGAGAAAGAAAGAGATGGTGAACGTGGTGGAATTGCAGAAACAGCTGCAGAGGTGGCAGCAGCAGAGTGGGAACAACAATGTCAATGTCGATGCCAACGGAGAACTCATGTATGTCAAAGTCATGACCGATGAGCAGTTGGAAACTCTCAGGAAACAAATTGCCGTTTATGGTACCATCTGTGACCAACTCATTGAGATGCACAGAACACTCTCAGCACAACAGGATCTTGCAGGTCCCTATTTCTTACCATTATTATTTTTTTGTTTGTGTAAGAATTATCAACTATGTTTCTTGTTAAATGAAAAAGCTTTGACTGATAAGGTTTTCACCATTTTTCTGAGTTTGATTTTATCTAAATAATGTTTCATGGGATTCCAGGTATCAACGTACAACTACTGCTACTATTATTTTTATTATTAGTATTATTAGGTATTTCCACTTTCTACTATTTAAGCCAGCCTGTTTCAACAAATTGGAAAATGACAGGGCAAAATATGAGCCATACCTTTTCCCCTACACACAGGGCACATTGGATTTCAAATTTGTAATCATAGCCAATAACCATACCTTTCATGCTTTAAGATATTACGTGTATCTTTTTCATTTAGTATCTCTAGAAATGTTTGAATAATATGTTATAATTACATGTTTCTTTAAGGAACCACTAATTCTTTTTCTTGTATTTTCTGTTCATTCCAGTAATATTATCTATCACACTTAATAGAGATCATTTAAAGTGACAACTATTTGAAAAGGGAATTTTTGAATGTTGATTCTTTTCCTTGCATTTTGCTTTGACAAAAAGTTGTGCAGTAAATTTCCAACTAATTTTTGCTGGATGGAACAGCAAAAGTTTCTGAATCTCGTCCAATTGAATGTACTATTGAGATTGACATATTAAAAAATGACATTTGTTAGCAAAGATCCAGCATTATCTGCAGAAAATATTGATGTTTTGGTTTGTTTTCTTCATCAGGGGTTAGATTGGGAAACCTGTACTGTGATCCTTTGATGACATCTGGTGGACACAAGATAACATCCAGACAAAGGTGGACGCCTACACCTATGCAGCTTCAGATTCTTGAACGTATATTTGATCAGGGAAATGGAACTCCAAGCAAGGAAAAAATCAAGGAGATCACTGCTGAACTGGGCCACCATGGCCAAATTTCTGAAACAAATGTGTACAATTGGTTTCAGAATAGGCGTGCTCGATCCAAAAGAAAACTGCAACATGTGGCTCCTAGCAACACTGAATCAGAAGTGGACACTGAGGTTGATTCTAAGGATAAGAAGACAAAACCTGAAGAGTTTCAGTCTCAACATAACATAACAACTTCTGGAGGGGCTGAAAAGCTGTGCTTTCAGAACCCTCAAGTGTACTCTGACTTGCAGTACTTGAACCCTGATTCCAACAAACCGTATTCCATGTTCCCCTCAGATGGCAGTTTGAAATCCACGAGAAATTTGAGTGATGTGTCTGTTTTTAACGAGGTGCTGTCAAACTCAAGTATGCAACATCTTGTGCCTTTTTCCTTCAATTGATTCTTCATCAGAAATCTTTATTGAATCAATCAATTTCTCTATAAACACTTGCGAAAAAATAAAAATAAATTTTTTTACCAGTTAAAATCTGAAAAGGGGTTATATATTTCTATTGTAGCAGATGAGCCTCAAGATTGGTCCTATTATTACTGTGTTTCTTTTGCAGGGAGTGATTATGTAGGTGGAAAAATGGAAGTTGGTGGAACAGTGAGCTACGATTTATTCCACCAAGCAGGAGACTGCAATCTGGGGGGTTGAGTTTTACTGCGATCTGCAAAGAAACTTGAGTGTGCTGTTTGGGTTTGTGTTCATGAGTTCATCACAAACTAGAACTCAATATTGTAATATTTACTAATCTTTGTAATCTTATTACTGAAACCTGTCCAGAGAATATAGCATAAAAATGTCACTGCTTCATATTGTGTATTTGGTTTCTTGAGAGCTACTTCACCCTTTTCTACTGTCACAAATTTTACCTTCCTGTATATTGCATAATCATTATCATGATTGTATAGTATTTTACTTTGTTTTTGTCTAAATTCTTCTGAAAGTGCTTTAATTACTTTGCAGGTTGAAATTGGGTGGCTAATAAAGCAAATTAAGTTGCTAGGAACAGTCTTAGTGGTTTTATTCTCTTAAATATAAATTTAGTTCTCTTATAGTGTATCATTCTTTGAACATTGTTTAATAAGGATGTATTGGTTTGCATTGTCAATGAATAAAGAGGAAGAGAAAACTTAACACAATTTTATATTTGGGTGTTGATATCTAATAAAAATAGAAGTTTTACCTTTACAATCTATATGCTAACATTTTATGCAAGTTTTTGTTACGTAGAGTAGTAACATAAAACTGTATTTGGATTGAAGAACAATATCGAAAGTATTTGATACAACACATTTAAGTTTATTCCTAAAAAACTATCGTTTGTATAATATTTACAAATTATTTCTCTACATACTGCTTTGTGATTAGATGAGAGATTGGTGGTGTAAATTCATTAAAGATTGAATTAAAATTTGTTAGCAATATGTTTTTAATTTTATTATACTGGTAATATGAAAATAATTGTAGAAGTATTTAATGTCTGTTGTCATGGTATATAGTAGTAACATTAGTTTTACACAATGTTTGGCTTTGGTGAACAAAATTAAAGCAATTCAAATCATTATTTATTTAAATTTGTAACAGTTAGCTAAACTGGTCCTTAAAATAAAATAGTCTTTATCATTGAATCCCTAAAATAAATATCACTGCAAAATGATTTGTGGTAATGATAAATTATTACTCAACTTAATCTTAAGATTGTAATGATTGGTTAAATTGATCATTATTTTTTTTTTAAAATAACTTGATTGCACCTTTTCTTCTTAATTTTCAAATTTAAAAAAAAAAATCCCAAATAAATATGGTAAAAAATATATTGAAAATAGGATTTGAGTATTTTTTTTTGTTAAATGTTTCATTTTAATTATATACACTTAGATATCTTATTTAGTATAAAGAATTTATAGTATCAATCATGTAAAAAATACTCTTGCTGCCCTTTTGTGATAGTTGATAATTAATGTAAAATTAACAAAGTTATTTTACACGATTTAATGATGATATAAAAGATTCTTTATAAGCAGGTACTGCTAAATGGTGTTTGAAATTTCAAAATGGAAAAAATCGGGATTTCATTACGATTATATAGTGGATCAAAAATTTTACTTTAAAAACATACTTAAAAGCACGTTTCTTATATTTTTTAATTAATGTTAAGGAAGTGGTACTCAAAAAGCAATTACTTCTGCATTTGGAATTATATTTTTGGTTAAATCACGCTATGAATCAAGTTTTGCGTTTTTTTTTTTTATACTTTTTTTAAGCTCTATACATCTTTTAGCTCTATCCAAAGATCATCAGCAAACAAGGAAAATTATATTCAAACAGCCATCCTAAAGACTGAATTAAATCTATATTACAAATGCATTTTTAATTAAACTAAGAATAACTTGAAATTAACAAGAAAGCAATTTACCCAATAAAATAGTTTTTAATTGAGCGTAACTAAGTTAAAAAATTTCACACTTAATTACGTAAATAAATATAACAGTTTTTAGGGGTAAAAATGAAGAAGAAGAGAGAAGGAAGAGAGTGAGGGAGGGAAGAATAGAGTGTGGGCGGGAGCATGAGAGAAGCAGTGTGGTGGCAGAACGTAACGGGATGATATGATAGGCGCAGAGAGAGAGAAAGAGAACGCAAAGGTATTCGGTGTTGGATCCCTTTCCATGTCTTCCACCGCTTAACCATTTCCCCTTCCGATCCCTCTTCTGCAAATTAGGGCATTTTTTCTCACTCCGCCATGGCCGCAGCGCCCGCCAGAGCTCGCGCCGATTACGATTACCTCATCAAGCTTCTTCTTATCGGCGACAGCGGTTCGTTATTCCCCCTTTCCCTTCGCTTTCTCATAATTCCTCGATTCAACAATTCTCTTTCCTTTTTCTCCCTTTCTCAACTCTACGTCGTCGTTTTGACTCTAAATGATTGTAGGTGTGGGGAAGAGTTGTCTGCTTTTGAGATTTTCTGACGGTTCATTCACAACCAGTTTTATCACCACCATTGGGTTAGTATAATACCTTCTGAAATGTTGTTGTCTTGTTTCCATATGCTTACATTTATCTGTTCACTATTTTGTCTGTAATGCTTCTTCTGTTTCTGCTTTAGTTGTTTTTGGAAGCATTGCTTAGTGCTTAGTGAATGTCATTTTTAATATGGACAATTTTTAGTTGTTGAAAATAAAATCTTATTTATTATAATAATAATCCGTGGCAGAATCGATTTTAAGATAAGAACCATTGAACTGGACGGCAAACGGATTAAGTTACAAATCTGGGATACTGCTGGTCAAGAGCGATTTCGAACTATCACCACAGGTATGGATTTGTCTTGTGTAACCTTGCTGTGAATTCATAATTGGGAGCTGTGTTCTTGTTAGGTAATTATATCATATTTTGCATGCATTCCCTGTGCAAGTTGGTTGAAGTATTTCAGCTGTGATTGATAAAAATGAAAATTTTAAGCAAAATAGTTTTTATGAGTATTGTCAGTAACTCAATTAGGTTTTGAGAAGTTGTTATTCGTAAAAAAATAAATCTTTTGAGTGGAAGTTATACGTTTTGAAGGATTAGTGATTTAATTCATGGACCATAAATCTAAAGTGCACACTGGCTTGTGTTATACTTCCATAAAAGGACACGATTAGGTTCAATTCTTACTTGATTTTAAATGCTATGGATAAATAAAATTTTATTGCATGCTCCATTTCTTTGATGAAAGGAAGACTTGTCTTACTATGTTACATGCTGTTGCAGCTTATTACCGTGGAGCCATGGGTATCTTGCTGGTTTATGATGTTACTGATGAAGCATCTTTCAATAGTAATGTCCTTTCCCTGACCTGGTTTTGTTGGAAGTTAAAAGATATTTCAATGAATGACATTCTTTTGATGTATTTATGCACTGATGTCTGAGGATTGTAGACTTCATTTCAGCTTTATTTGACCCAATAAATTTACTTCATTTGTTCTGCCCATCTTTTGATTTCCAATGTAGCTTGTTTACTGTTATCCAGATATTAGGAATTGGATTCGCAATATTGAACAACATGCTTCTGACAATGTAAACAAGATACTTGTTGGCAACAAGGCTGATATGGATGAAAGTAAAAGGGTATGTACATCGTGCGGTGCTTTTTGATTTAGGTTTTACATCCTTAGTTGGCGAAGGTTTGAAATTAGTTGACTGAGAAGCCATGGCATTTTTGACTCCGTTCTCTCCAAGCCGTATTTGTTTACTGATATGAGATTAAGCAATCTCCTTGTCTGAATTTTGATACAAACTAAAGTTTTTCCTTTATCCTGTAGGCTGTACCTACCTCCAAAGGTCAAGCACTTGCTGATGAGTATGGTATCAAATTCTTTGAAACTGTGAGTGACAATAACAATTTCATTACAGTTATATGTAATTTCGTTACATTTATATCAAAGAAAACATGCAGAGTGCAAAAACCAACATGAATGTGGAAGAGGTTTTCTTTTCAATAGCAAGAGATATCAAGCAAAGGCTTGCAGACACAGATTCAAGAGCTGAGGTAATTTGTCTACTCTTTTCTCTATGTCCTTTGTTTTTCCTTTTCGCCAGAGATATGCATCCCTTCTTAAAGACTAACATTTTGCCAGTGTGTGTACCAACCAAGTACCTGAAGGAAAATAATTATTAGGAAGTATTTGGGATTTTCTTAATGCTAACTTTCAAAATAAGTGAATAGCTGTGTGGCTTTTTCCGGATTGCCGAGCATTGATAATCTCTTCTCTGTTGATTCAGCCTCAGACCATCAAGATTAACCAACCTGACCAGGCAGCCGGTGGTGGCCAACCTGCTCAAAAGTCGGCTTGCTGCGGTTCATGAAAAGAATCAGTATCTGCAGCAAGTGGTGCAGATTTCTGCAATAGCACTCATCTGGTGCTAATGTTATTCTAATGACATATTAGTGGGAGCATGTATTTGACCCTCCGTATCTCCCAGCCGCAGATGTCGTGTTTTAAAGTTAATATTTTAAATTCTTTGCTCATGAGTTGGTGGAATTTATTGTGACTAGTTAATTTGCTTCACTTTCCTCTTTCATTTGTAGTTTGACTCTTTAAAAGGATATCTTGATTAGATGGGGATAGATTATCACAACAGCTTGATCATTTGCAAAATATCGGTCCAATTGCTTTTTGTTGTTGCTGACTTAGGAATCTAGAGGCAAACATAAGAATGTTTTCACTTGGAAGCAAAATGGAAAACTCTTGCTATTTCCATCTGCAATCTTGCAATATTTTTTCCCACAGCGAGATGGTCTGGTTCGGAAGGTTGAACCCAGTTTCTTAGAAAAATTAAAATGTTTATGCATGTAAAATCATTGTCTAATCCCCAATCTTTTAAATTGTGTTAGTCACCCTAATAGAGTGGTTTATGCTTGTTTTTGTTAGAACGACTAAAAGAACCATTCTTTTTCTCCTTTTAAACCACGACAAAAGTAGCTGAAAGTACCTTGCAAGAATCGCTTTCTGAGCTTTGTTTGATATAAAATGGATGCAAACAGTTGAGATTTTTAATTCCCAATATCAATGCAGTCCAAGATCAAAATTGCTCGTCAGAATGAATTTTTAGCTAGATATATTTTTTAAAACCTCTATTAAAAAATAAATTTTGGATACAAAATCTAAAATGTTGATCCATTTTTTTCACCAGAAAAAAAGTATTGATCCATTTATTTAAAATTTTAGTAAAGTTGATATTTATATTTAGTTATCCACAGTTACCAACATTTGATGGAGCCCAATTGATGAAAAAGATTAGGTATTGTTAGGGTTATCCTCAGAATTTTTTGGTAATTCAGCAGTTTGTAACAAAATAAGAACAAGTTAGCTCAACCAATCGCGAAATAACTCAGTAGAAAAATAAAACTCCCCTTAGAAAATCTCAAGTTTTCAGGCAACAACCAATATACTAAAGGGCTTGCACTTAACTTGGAGACAAACGGAAGCAAGATGATGCTCCACCCTGACACTGAAAACAACTAATAGAACCCAACAACTATTTGCTCCTGGAATCATAGCCAAAAGTGAAATATGCAGGATGTTTTGTTGCATCTGTAGAAAGACCATCTCAGGAGAGGCGTAATGTCAGAAAAAGCATGCCAATTTCTATTACAAAATATATGAAAAAAAAAAATGAACATACAGAAACAAACCAAGATTCACATCACCAAGCTACTCATTGCAACTAAATTCTTTACAACATTCTTACTCGAGTAGAAACGTCATGTTTTTCACTCACTTATTGTGATATTAGGGGCTTTATACGCAAAGACTCGGACATCTACACTGACATGGTTGATTTTACAACTACATATTTGCTTTACTATTGTTTCAATGAAATTAGTATGACAAAGGATATACTGACATTTCTGAAAAGAAATAAATCGCAAATATAACACCGTAATCAGTATAAATAAAACCAATGTTAAAATACATGGTAAATAGAAGAAAATGCTCTTCATAGAGGTTCTGGGAACTCTGATCCACTGATGCTTCTTTTATTAACTGTTCATGACGTATGGTCCTTTTAGAAGTTGGGAGAGACGGAGGGGGAAATTAGTGAAGACAGTTATGTCATCAGTTAGCTAGAGATAAATAAGTTAACGTAGGGGAAGTGGTGTCATCTTCAATAGTTTGAGAATTGAGAAGGGAATGAATTATTTCAGAAGGTATAATATAAACCTGTAATGGAGATATCAGTTCTTTTAATATGAATATGGATAACCAAAAAAATTCAGAGGGTAGCTGAGGAAGCACAATGAAAAACATCTAAGTAGTTCACTCCTATCTTCCGAAGTTGATTTTACTTTAATCTTGTTACTTCTGAAAGACAATTAAAATGTTGATGGCATTAAGATACCAGAACAAATAACCAAAACATTGGTCATATGATCATACACAAACATCATACATATGACAATCACATGAGCAGAATGTATGCAACACAACATCTAACCTCATATAGAGTATGTTGACCATCAGATACCCAAGGTGCAAATAAAACTCCAACTGCTGTCACAAGAAACACCACAACTCTCGCATGAAACATTTTAAGACACCTAACTGAAAGTCAATAATTAAAGCAATAGCCTAAATAACTCAATAACCATCACCAAACAATCAAAAAACAAAAACAGGTTATTTAAAGCGCCCGTTTGATTCTGACCTAGAAAAACCTAGAGAAGCAATGCAAGAGAAACTAGAGTAAAAAATCTGGTTAAATCCACAGATATCATTCAATTATGCTGATTGACTTCTACGGTGATTTTATATTTTCCATCAGTTTCATAACTTTTGTTGTTTCCTGATGTGTATACTAACAAAAATTTTGAAAGTCACTGCCCTAAGCCATGGGAACAGGAGACATATCTAGCTGATGAATCTGTTGAATATGGTTAAAACCATGTTTATCAGTAAGAGGAAAGAGATGATACCTAGTCACATACACGGACGGTTGGAAAAATGCTTAATGTTGACGAAAAATCCTGGTTAGTTCAACTTGTGGAAATCCTGTCTGAAGTCCCACATAGACTAAGTCGTGAATAGAATATATAGAAGTTAATATAAATGCAGTGCTCGTATACAGCAATAAGCATCTTTGCGCTTGGGGCAATGACGCAGCTAGTGAGGTTCTAACCGAGGCGCGTCTATTGCTGGTTGAAAACTATTTCCAAACCCCCTCTTAGGCCTGGGTTCAGCCTAGGCCTTCGAGAATTTCTGGAAGGACTCCTTTGGGGTAAAGTCCTGCAATTAATGTTTAAAATTTTATTTTGAATGAGACCCTTTTCGGTTATACCATAGATTAATAAAATGTGACTTTACTAGTTTTAAATGTGAGTTTTAGTTGATTCAAATAATTTTTTTATTTATTTAATTAATTGTAGTTAATTTAAAAGAAGTTTAATGTTTAGTAAATCTAGATGTTACTTGGTTTTTAGTTCATTTAAATGTGACTTTATTTTTGCAGTTGATTTATTTAATTTGAATCTAACCAGTTTTTAGTTAATTATATTTGATAGTAAGTCAAACATAGAGATATTATAAGGAATATGAACAAGGGAGCAAGTGAACTATCTAAAATTGAAATAAAATTGAAAATTGAGAAAATGTGTTAAATATGGTAGAATTTTTTTGATGCAGTTAGCTTGTTTCAATAAGAAAAAATATTTTAGGAATAATTTTCCCCCACCCTTATTACTTTATAGTTTAAAAAAATAAAAATTATTTTGAAACATTTTAACACCTTTTTCATGTTGATAGTAAATATTTAAAAAATTAGCACTTACTAATTAATCTTAATAGCATCATAAATCTGAAATTTATTCTTGGGGTATTTGACTTAAACAATTGAAGTGATGATTTATTTAATCACTCTTAATTTACTTTTTTCTCAGGTTTTTCATGAGAAAAGTCCAATATCATTTGAAGACTGAATACAGCTATTTACCTGAAGAATCAAGAATACTTAGTCCTTATAATGAAATAAGATTACAAATTTTGTAGTAACTAACGTACGTTAAGATAAAGCAATGTTTATTAATATTACTTTTCGACATTTTTTATAAAGGACTTTGGGAGTATATTTATAGGAACATATATATAATTTACTCATAAGGTGTTAATCACTATTTTCATACAATATTATTGAGAGATTTGTTTCATTTTACTTATAATTTTAACTGATTATAGGTATTATATTTCAGTATACCTTAAACTTAAAAAAAAAGAACATCAATACTAATATAAAAGGTCAGATCATTCTCTTCTTTTCTTTGTGTGCATAGAGAGTATTGGGATGAGGAAATATTTGAAATAAATTTGCAGTATTTTCAAACCTAACTGAAAAAGAGAGGGAGAAAAAAAAGAAAGGAAAATGTAACCTTATCAACAAGTACCAACACGTCAACATTTCAAAGCGGGCTCTAGAAAGTGGGAGAAAATACTCAGAAAAAAAGTATTATATACTAAATATTGGTGGGACTGAGGACCCATAATGAGAAAGTAAGAAAGATGAGATAGAAAAATGGATGCACTGCATGAGCATCAGCATATTCTGGAAACAAACAGTTAATTGGCCATTAATTTAAAAGTTCAAAACTCCATTCATTACCACCAAAAAAAATGTCCACTATTCATCTCAATCTCTCTTTTTCTCTCCCTGTAACTGTGGTACGATCTCATTCACTTCATTCTATGTGTGCTTTAATTTCTCAGTAGTGATTTTGGTTTTATAGTTTCAGTGTTGGTATTGTCAGTAATTTTATTACACTCTTCTAGGAAGGCGCATTCTTCAATCTCAGGACAGAAATTTCTAAACAATCTTCATTGTGAGTGAGTGATTGCCTTGCTGCCACACTTGTGGAATATCTGATTTAGATCATTAGCTCTTTCCTGTCAATCTCCTGTTGAACTAGTGCCTTTGTTGGTTAGTTTGGTAATTGATAGGAAAGGGTGATGCATGAAGACTTAAGGCAGTGTTGAAGTAGATACTGTTATTGGTGATAGATATTCTTGATTGATTGTTCAGAGTGTGGAGGTGAGAGAGTTATGGCATGGCTTAGAGTTGCTTCCAGCATAGCAAAGCATGATGCAATTAGGAGAAATCTCTATGGAGGTGGAGCACTGTATTGTGCCACAAGGACCACCCCATCAACAAGTAGAATTAGAAACTTCCACACCACAGTTTTCAAATCCAAAGAGCAAACTGCTCCTGTGCCTCGCCCAGTGCCCCTTTCTAAGTTGACAGACAACTTCTTGGATGGGACAAGTAGTGTATATTTAGAGGAGCTTCAAAGGGCATGGGAAGCTGATCCAAACAGTGTTGATGAGTCCTGGGACAATTTCTTCAGGAACTTTGTGGGTCAGGCTTCCACCTCCCCTGGAATTTCTGGACAAACAATCCAGGAGAGTATGCAGTTGCTGTTGCTGGTGAGAGCCTACCAGGTTAATGGCCACATGAAAGCCAAGCTTGATCCTTTGGGTCTGGAAGAACGGAAAGTCCCTGATGTGTTGGACCTTGCCTTTTATGGATTCACTGAGGCTGATCTTGACAGGGAATTCTTTCTGGGGGTGTGGAAGATGTCTGGATTTTTGTCTGAGAATCGTCCTGTGCAGACTCTTAGGTCCATTTTGACACGCCTTGAGCAAGCCTACTGTGGAAGCATTGGGTATGAGTACATGCACATACCGGATCGTGAGAAGTGTAATTGGCTTAGGGATAGGATTGAGACCCTTACACCTACACAGTATAATCGGGAGCGTCGTGAGGTTATATTTGATAGGCTTGCTTGGAGTACACTTTTTGAAAATTTCTTGGCCACCAAGTGGGCATCTGCAAAGAGGTTTGGGCTTGAAGGGGGAGAGAGTATCATTCCTGGTATGAAAGAAATGATTGATCGGGCTTCTGATCTTGGTGTTGAGAGTATTGTTATGGGAATGGCACATAGGGGAAGATTGAATGTTTTGGGCAATGTAGTTCGGAAGCCACTTCGTCAGATTTTTTGTGAGTTTAGTGGTGGTCAACCTGCGGATGAAGGTGGACTCTACACGGGAACTGGTGATGTTAAATATCACTTGGGAACATCTTATGATCGACCAACAAGGGGTGGGAAAAGGATACATCTTTCTTTGGTGGCAAATCCTAGTCACTTGGAAGCAGTGAACCCACTTGTTGTTGGAAAAACTCGAGCAAAGCAGTATTACTCGAATGATAAGAACAGAACGAAAAACATGGGGGTTTTGATTCATGGAGATGGTAGTTTTGCTGGACAGGGTGTGGTCTATGAAACACTTCATCTAAGTGCTCTTCCAAATTACACTACTGGTGGGACTATACACATTGTGCTCAACAACCAAGTTGCATTTACCACTGATCCCAAGTCAGGAAGATCTTCACAGTATTGCACTGATGTTGCCAAATCCTTAAATGCTCCCATCTTTCATGTGAATGGTGATGATGTGGAAGCTGTGGTTCATGTCTGTGAACTTGCAGCTGAATGGCGTCAAACTTTCCATTCGGATGTGGTTGTTGACTTGGTTTGTTACCGTCGATTTGGCCACAACGAGATTGATGAACCATCTTTCACACAGCCTAAAATGTATAAGGTTAGCTCTTCTCTTTTACTGTGCATGTTTCCTTTTGACTATTTCATCAGTTTTTTTCAATTTTCTTGGCTATATTAGGTCATCAGAAACCATCCATCAGCTCTTGAGATCTACCAAAAAAAACTTTTGGAATCTGGGGAGCTGACACGAGAAGATGTTGATAAGATACATAGAAAGGTCATGTCAATTCTAAATGATGAGTTTTTGGCTAGCAAATATTATGTTCCAAAAAGAAGAGATTGGCTTTCAGCATATTGGTCTGGTTTCAAGTCACCAGAACAAATTTCACGCATCCGGAACACTGGGTATGATAAATTAATATTAATGATGCTCGAGTCTTTTCTGTTGTAGTATAGAAGCTGAAGTCTATGGTCTATCCTGTGCAGTGTGAAACCAGAGATCTTGAAAAATGTAGGGAAAGCAATCACGCAGTTACCTGAAAATTTTACTCCTCATAAAGCGGTGAAGAGAATTTATGAACAGCGTTCCCAAATGGTTGAAACAGGGGAAGATATTGACTGGGGATTTGCAGAGGCTCTTGCTTTTGCAACATTGATTGTTGAAGGAAACCATGTTCGGTTAAGTGGTCAAGACGTTGAAAGGGGAACATTCAGTCATCGCCATGCTGTAGTTCATGATCAGATAACTGGAGAGAGATATTGCCCCCTTGACCATGTCATAATGAATCAAAATGAAGAGATGTTTACTGTTAGTAACAGGTAGTTTTCTGTAAATCTGTTTAACAAAAGATAGATAGTTTTCTATAAATCTGTTAACTAATTAATCTTTCAAGCAATATGCAGCTCACTTTCCGAGTTTGGTGTTCTTGGATTTGAATTGGGTTACTCAATGGAGAATCCTAATTCGTTGGTGATCTGGGAGGCTCAATTTGGTGATTTTGCTAATGGAGCTCAAGTTATATTTGACAATTTCTTGAGTTCTGGTGAGTCTAAGTGGCTCCGTCAGACTGGGCTTGTTGTGTTACTTCCTCATGGTTATGATGGGCAGGGACCTGAGCATTCAAGTGGAAGACTTGAACGCTTTCTTCAGGTGCTCTTTTATGAATGTGTGCTCTTCAGGAAGGACATCAAAAAGAGCTTTTTGTTTAATCTGAATAATTGTCTCTTGTTGCTTGCTTTTGAAGTTTTTATCTTACGTTTTTTTTAACTCTTAATAATTTATTGGCAGATGGCTGATGACCATCCTTATGTTATTCCTGAGATGGAACCTACTCTTCGGAAACAAATTCAGGAGTGTAATTGGCAGATTGTGAATGTTACAACTCCTGCAAATTTTTTCCATGTTTTACGGCGGCAGGTTTGTAGTTGGTACCATGATCTAATTGATGTTAGTTTTGTCATTTGAATTTTGGTACTTGTTTTTTCTCACTGTTGCATTGTGTTTTCTTCCAGATACATAGAGAATTCCGTAAACCTCTTATAGTGATGTCCCCTAAGAACCTGCTTCGTAGTAAGGTTTGCAGATCAAATTTATCTGAGTTTGATGATGTTCAAGGACACCCTGGTTTTGACAAACAGGGAACCAGATTTAAGCGCCTCATAAAAGACCAAAATAATCACTTAGATGTTGAAGAGGGTATCAGACGTTTAGTACTTTGCTCTGGAAAGGTGTGTGATCCTGATTGGAACTACTGTTGTAATGTGTTTGGATTTTATGTTAACTGTATTTGTAAATTTTATTTAGTGCTTCAATCACTATATATGTTTTACATCTGTGACTTATCATTGTTTTCTAATATGCTTTTATAACTATCAATGTCTTATATTCCTTTTAGGTTTACTATGAACTTGATGAACAGCGTACAAAGGAAGATGCAAAGGATGTTGCAATATGTAGGGTGGAACAGCTTTGTCCTTTCCCTTATGATCTTGTCCAACGAGAGCTTAAACGATATCCTAGTACGTCTTTTCAAAATGGTCTATTGAAAACGATTCTATTTCTCATTTTTGTCACGTTGAAGCTTGAGTGTCTATTACTGTTGTTAGTGTGTGAATTTTTCTTGTTTGTGACTTCTCAGCTAGATAGTCAAATTTACTTATCTCATGACTGTTGTATTAGTTATTTTACACTATATTTTATTGTGTTTCTGCTAGATGCGGAGGTTGTGTGGTGTCAAGAAGAGCCAATGAACATGGGTGGATACACATATATTTTACCCCGGCTTATAACTTCCATGAAGGCTGTAGGTAGGGGAGGTTATGAAGATGTTAAATATGTTGGTCGTGCTCCTTCTGCAGCAACAGCTACTGGTTTCCTCAAGGTTCACCTTAAGGAGCAGGCCGAGCTAGTTCAGAAAGCCATTCAAAGAGAACCAATCAGTTTCCCTTACTGAGGCATATCATATGCATGGTTTCTGCAGAGTGAAGGCAATAATTGGAGGGTGGCTTGGGAAATTATTAATATTTGTTTTTTGTCTTTATGTAGAGGTAGTTTTTCTTTGTTGCCAGGTGGTAAACTTGGTCAATTGTTCTCCAATAAGTAAAATTGTTTTTATTGTGATTATTATTATTATACCCTACATCAATATATAGCAACTGTAGTCTAGGTTTTAGAAAGTGAATTTGCTTCAAGACAGTATAGACTTGTTGTATTCCATGTACTGTTTGTTCACTGTATTTTGCTAAAAAATGAAAACAGAAGAAATCAGGAATATAAGTATGTACTTTTCCACCGTTTTTACACGAGGCAAAAGCTTTGGACACGGAACTAAACACCTACTAGTTAGTGGACTCAACCATGGCTATAAATAATAGACTTTCTAGCAAGTAATTTACTTTACACCAGTGAAAATCATGTCAATATGCTTGATGTGCTGCAAGGAAACTCCTCTGCCTGTATGGCTAGCTGTATCATTTTGGAATCATGTTGCTGCAACTAAGCATTATTTATCGAAGTTGTTAGAATTTTCAGCAAAGACAGTAATATCAGTTTAGAGCAATGATATCGTGAAACCTTGCGGCCCTAGAGCTCCTAAGCAAGTTTATAGGCAAACAGGCAAAAGGTTTTTTGTGCCACAACTGATGAATCTGGTCAATTTTGTTATTCACCTTTTATACCATATAGTTTTAAGCTTTTTGTCCTATGGTGGACAGTCAAACTGGTGATCAGGAGATACATTTTACAAATTTAGTTGTATTGCAGTGTCAGCTTGTTTCAAGAGCGTTTATCTAAAATCGATTCAAACTGTTATATGATATTGTTATGCCCATAATTTACTTGATGGGCAACATGCAACTACTACAATTAGGCAAAAACTACTTATTTGAGGTGAGGGGCAAGAGACATCTTGTAATCTTGCACCAGTTATAAGCCACTATCTATTTAATGGTGTGTCTATAATTTAGATTTCACCATGGATCAATGGTTTAGCCAATTGTTTTAGCAGAGTATATCGCCATATTGTTCCCCTATTCTATTGATCATTTGCAATAGTCTTTCATAGGTTTCCTACTCTTGTTTATGTGTCAGTGTCTTGCACATAAAATCATTTGATTTGGATGTAAAGAGAAAAGGTGAAATGTCCTATTTTTGACATGAATAGAAGCCTTTGACGTTTTCTCTATCTTAGCAAAAGTTGTGTTTTGACGGCATTTGCTGCAACCAATTACACAAAATGTGAGGTAAGTTGTCCAAGCCAGGGAGGATGAGGAATTTGTCATGTGCATTTTAACCTGAATACAGATGGGTAGTAATACGTGCGGTGTAGTTTCTTTTGCGCCTGATTCTTCAATAAGACTATTTTAGATACATAGGATTGAGTCATTCCTAAGTCCCACATAGATTATAATAGATAACAATCACCTGATGTTGTATTATAAAACATACCTTCCACCTCTGCATAAATCATACCTTTCTCGGCCTTTTGGCTAAGATCAAGTGTAGTATCTGTTCTTATCAGTTTAATATCTGATATGTGGGCCAATGGTCCACACGATATTAAATTAATTTTTTGAAGGGGAAGATCCATATAAGTAGCTTGCTACTGGGGTCTTCAAGTGTCGTCCGTGTGTTGCACTGTTGCATGGGCCTGGCACACCCTACAGTTATAGTATCAATTATTTGCTTATCCTTACATATTTTAGTTAGGCAATTTAAGGAGGGTTTGCTACGGGGGTCTTAAAGTGTCGCCCTCGTGTTGTACTGTTAATTATACTTTCAATTTCATTATCCAAACAAATTAAAACAGTGACTCGAAATGGATGTGATTTGACTTTTAAGTTATAATCTGCATGTTCTCTACTTTATTTATTTCTTTAGGCAAAAGACCTTTTAAGTCAAGGAGATCAAGACAGTTTTTATTTTTTAATCTCAAGGAGAAGTTAATGCTAATGCCTGCCACTTGTTAAATATCAAACTTTACTTCACTCCACTAATTTTTTAAGAGTCAAATCTGATGTATATGTATAATTTTTTAATTTTACATAGATCTTAATGTACAAGAACATTTAAATGTATAGCTAGATACAACCGGACAATAAATGAATGAAATTTTTAATCTAATAGGGACTAAGAGATAAGATTATCTAATGATAAATGATGTGACAACACAAGCTGGATCACTTTGAATAAAGACAAAGATGTAGATGCAGTTTCTCACGGTAAAAGCGAATATGAGGAGGAAGAGGGTTATTTCCTGCAACAATGCTAGTAAGAATTATAGCTGGCAGTAAATGAAGATATATCACTAGAGAAATATGTTCTTTTTTATCAGCTAAAGTATTATAAATCAAAATCGGTAGTCCTTTTATAACATATGTACATCTGAGAATTTTGAGAATTTGCTCTTTAAGCATAAATTATTTGGTGTCCCCACAAAATACAACTGATGTAAATCATGTGAGACTATTCTTATAGATAATCTATGTACCCTCCTACAACATACAGACCATGTTCTGCTATTACAGAGTATGACTTAAAAATTTGCCCTCAAAGCACTAACTCTATAGTGTCCTTCACAAAATACAGCTTGCTTAAGACAAGGGAGTTTATTCCTATATGTGCCCTCCTATTCAGACCATGCCCTGCAATTACAGGGTATGACTTTGCTATTTGTCCTGTCTATGTCTTATCTCTAATCACCAAGACCTGCAATTGCATTTCATATATCCTCAAAGAATTTGACCTTGGTGAGCATCCCTTGACAAAATAAGGGCACATCAGCAGTGCACATTTCTTCTTCCCAGTGTACGCAGAGGAACATTTACCAGGGAGATTGTCACATTAATTAGCAAGAATTATATTACATGTTGCATAAATTTGTAGAGTTTTATCTTATTTATGGGTTAGAACACTCCTAATATTCCTTATATATTTATTATATATATAAATATTTTATGTTGCTCATTATAAAAAGAAGAAGAAAAGAACAAGTTGTATCACTGATTTGTCTCAGTTATCTGGCATTTGACCATCATATTCAATACAATCAGCTAATAATTTGTTATTCAATTCTCATTTAAAAGTGGTGTCACCAGGACAAACAACATACAATATATATATATATATATATATATATATATATGTATATATTTATATTAATATTGAGAGCTATATCAATAATTTGTTGAAAGCAAATGCTTATGATGGAGACATGATTAATATTTTATTTGTAATCTCCAATCAATGAATGTATGAACGTTGGTGAGCAAGACAGATGCAGCACGTTAGAGTTAATATTCTATTTTTCTTGGTCAGACAGAGTTTAGAAGATAAGTAGTTTTCCAAGTAAACCGCGCAGTCCAACCAACACTTCAATTCTATCTTATAGTGGCTGCCATCTAGAAGCCCTTTTTTTTAAACTACTCACTATCATTTCAAACTTTCATCCAAGAATTTTAAATATTATAAAAATTTTTTGGTAGCTCGAATTAGTTGAGTAAACACGAGCCCTTGTAATATGTAGCTTGTTATTATGCTCACTCTTTCACACCAATCCAACTAGTCAAAGAAAAAGCCCTAGTTCAATGGATTGCTTTTTAAATGCTCCATCAATCGTACTTGCTTACGCAACAGTTATTCAATTCAAAGTCACAAGCACAGTGTGTCACATAGTACAAGGTCACACAATACTACTCATGCATGTTCAGAAACGTCAACTATATTATAATCAGAAGCAGTGTCCAAAACTCTAAATCTAGCAAACAAAACCAACCTTATAAATATCACGTATACCATACTCTTAAAAGTCTCATATCACATTCCACACCTTTCTTTTCTTTTCATTGTAACCCTTTTGCTTCATTCATCATATCCATTTTCTGACACCCCTTCAAACCATTATATTTGAAGTAGAACTCATATTTAGTGATGATGAAGAGAGAAAGAGAAGTTGATAGTGTAACCATGGCCAACTGCTTGATGTTGCTTTCTGCAGGAGGTGAATTTGAGAACACATACTCTTCAAACAACCGTGTGTTCGAGTGCAAGACGTGTAAGAGGCAGTTTCCATCGTTTCAAGCCTTGGGAGGGCACCGTGCGAGTCACAAGAAGCCTAGGTTGATGATGGGAGAGAGTGAGCATAACCAAGTGCTTCATGGCTCACCACCAAAGCCTAAGACACATGAGTGTTCCATCTGCGGTTTGGAGTTTGCCATAGGGCAAGCTTTGGGAGGACACATGAGACGCCATAGAGCATCATCATCATCAAATGGAACCATGCACAACACTGTTGATAATACTTCACCAAACGTGAACCACAAGGCTGAGAACAAGAGGGTTCTGTTTCCTGATTTGAATTTGACGCCATTGGAGAATGATTTAGAGTTTTTGAAGATCAGACAACCAACTCCTTTGGTTCACTGCTTCAATTGAATAACACTACTTTTTGCTGCTTTTTCATTTTGCTGTATGTAAATTATATTTGTTCAGTTCTTGGTACATACATATATATAAGAAATTCGTGTTTGTTGAAAAAAAAAAAAAAACAAGTATCTGCGTTAGATTAGTTTAACTTAAGACATGTTCACTTCGAGATTCATCACAGTTTACATTAAGCTGATTAATTCTTTTGCAAGTGATCTGATCTGGGTTTTGGT
>Ga0209700_100889_pt1 | contig 60203 bp, 36 predicted proteins | sample SiratroredBW_FD_187528 | JGI IMG/M metagenome (GOLD analysis project Ga0209700, IMG submission 187528) | Root nodule microbial communities of legume samples collected from California, USA - Siratro red BW (SPAdes) (version 2) | ecosystem: Host-associated > Plants > Roots > Nodule | place: USA...
AAAGATTTTTTAAAAATTAAAAAAAAAAAAAAAGCAAAGATATCATCAGCATATATGTAAAAAAAATCTTTACCCTTAGAACCAATTATAAAAAGAATCTTATGAGAAGAAAAATCTTTACCCTTAGAACCAATTATAAGAAGAATCTTATGAGAAGAAGTTAATTAAAAAATCTCTCTACTAAATACTTTTTCACTTAAACAAAAAAATACTCCTCTCATCGTTAAAATATTTATTACTCAAATTAATGTAACTAAGTAATCCTCTTTTCTGAGTTATTTTGTTTTGGTGATTACCTATTAATTGACATTAATTAATCAAAATTTTATTTAACAATCATATCGTTATCACAATGTTTTTTTATTTAATTTTTTAGAAATAATTATTGTTTATCAAGTGACTTCGAGGATACTTATCTTGTGAAATCAGCCAAACATGTTAGTGACACCAAAATGCAAAGAAATTTTTGGTCAAGACATACTTCAAATGGTATATGCGTGACTCCTGTGGTTACATTTAAAATTTTGTTTCCGGTAACAATAGTCCTTGAATAACATAAAGAAAGGAGGAACTCATTTATTCCATAGTTTAAATAAATGTGAATTCAATTTATAAAACAATCTAACTTAAAATTTAAATATGAGCATATAAAAATATAACATTTTTACTGATTATGTTGTTGTTCCTATATGCTAAAAATTTCCACATGGTTTAAAAATTTCAAATTAATGATAATTTAAGAACATCTTGCTTTTTTTTAACTTACTCAGACGTTTTTTTAAAGATAGATGTGATAGAATATCAAAGTTTTAAAAGAAAATTATACATCAAATATAGTGATCGATCTTAACTATATATTAACAGATTTAAAATTACAATATTCACATTATTTATGATGTAAAAAAAATCAACACTCTTACTTTTAGCTGATTCCTAAAATCACTATATACATAGGAAATAGTTGAGAAGATTAGCTATATATATTTTTATTTTCAACTTTTGTTTAGAGCTATATTGTTAAAAAAATTAATCTAACATTTGGCACCTATATGAGTAACTTATTAATAAATTTTGAAAACAAATATTTATATATATTCAACAACCAGTCCAAAAATATGTTATGGCCCTACTGGTTCTGCTCTGGATTATTATGGCGGGACCAAGAGTAATATCAGATCAAGAGTAATTTGTTATGTTTGGTAAAGCTATTGTTATGTGTATGAATATAAGATAGCTAGATTTGTTTCTCTAGCTTGTGGTTGGTCTCATAGCTGGTTGAATTTTTTTACTGTTGTTGGTTGTTCCTTAACTACTTTTTTATTTCTTAGTTTGTTTTACTTATGGGTATAACCAAGATCTGTTCTTATGGTACTTCTGGTATCTTTTAATATATTCTCTTTGGCTGATAAAAAAAAAAAAAAAAACAGTCCAAAAGCATTTCAACAGCTGCTAAAGAGATTTTGCACGCATAATACCAAGGAAAGACGTCAACCTTTATGCATATCATCATTTATGGACAAGGAAGAGATATGAAAACCTCTTTTTGTATTTCGTTGCCAATAAGTTTGACATTATAATGAATGTTTATATATGTGCTAGGTACCAATATGTCTTAAAAGAGTCCCAAACTTTTGTTAATGTATAATTGAATATTTATTATGAATGCAAGGCTTTGGTTTTAAGGGTTGTTGTTAGTTGATTGATTGTTCTTATTTTTACACGATCATTTGCCTGTTAGAAAGAATTTTATTGTATATGTTACGAATGTGGTGGTGCATTAATATTATAATGTAATAAACTGTGTGTAAGTGTTGTATGTAATTGTGTGTAAGTGTTGTATGTAATTACAGGTAGAAGTGTTCAAATCCAACTAACTCAACTTAAAAATAAAAAATAAAAAATTATGAAAAATTGAACTTCACTGAATTGTGTTTTTTAGGTTGTGTTGTTCGACTGATTTGACAGTTTAGAGGTCATAAATCAACCCAAACTGAATTGCAAAATACATTATATTTATTTAGTTGTTTAATATTCACTAGTATACTTAAGTGCACGAAAGAATATATAACGCACATAATTTCCTAACACTAAAGCATATACTTATGTTTTTGTATAGAAAATTTAGTCGCATATTATTGTAGTGGACCTTTTAAGTCTTTTGGATATTACATTGTGATAACATCATTCTTTTTCTCATGAAGCTTTAATGGTGTGGGAGATGAATAAGTCTAAATTGAGAAAAGAAATTGGTGTAGGAAGTGGATTAAGGAGGAAGATTTCTAAAAGAGGTGAGATCAACTCTTCTAAGAAAAGAGTTAGGAAATAGTTGAATTAGAATTTTATCTTAAGAAAGACTTCAAGAACAAGTAGAGTTTCAATGTGAAATGTATTTCATTACTCATTCTAAAATAATTTTTTAAAGAGTGGAAACTCTTATTTATAGACTAAGTGGACGTTCAAGGAAAAGGAAAAAGAACAGAAAAATTCAAATTTAAATTCTCCATGTGCTCCTAAAAAAATGTGACAAAAAGAGTGGATCAAGTGACACTTATCCACTCATACTTTTCACTTTAGAACGTGTGTTTAAAATGAGGAAAGAACCCAATTGAAACCCTAACTATACTACTCTAATCCTAATATATACAAGGCTCAAATACAAGTTCAAAACCCTACAATACTCAGTCCAAATGTCCTATACTACTTAGTCCAAATATAAGGTCCAAAAATAACTTATTCTACTTTGTATAATTTATTAGAGATTAAGGGTTGACTCGTGATGATAGAAGTTTGGGCATATTGATGTCAGTTGAGGCCCAATCTTTCGAAGTCCTTCGAACCATCACCCTAGTTGTTGTTTCTTGGATTAGAATTCTTTTATCATTTTTTTTAAACTTTATCATACCTTAGAGTTGACATCTTCAAAGATGATCATGGGTCCAATAAAGATAGGTAGAGGCCTAACCAGACCTAATATGCTTGTAGGCTCCTAGTCAGGGTTATAGGTCTTCAACATCTTTATTCTGTGCATATTCTGATTGGATGGATTTCCATCACATTACTTACTCTTCAACTATTTCACTAACTTTTAAAAGAAGTACAAGTAATTTTTTAGCCTACTGGTTATGTTTCCTTCCTTACATATCATCAAAAGTGTAAATTACCTAAGATGAGAATTTGGTAGATTATGATCTATAGTTGTGTCCTCTATCCAATTATCACACATATCTCATATACCATCAGTCACTCTACAACTAAAAAATAAATGAATGATTATCTCATCATTTTCACCGTATATGATACACAACTATTTCAATCCCCTTTTTACACCAATTATCCTTCGTGGTCAGTCTATTTTGTAACACTCTCCATGCTAGGATCTAAGTTGAAGGTACAACCTTAATTGTACAAGAGTTATGATACATTTATCTTTCTTACCCACTTGTTTCTTTGTAATTTCTTATAAGTTGATTTAACTGTGTACCCATATGTCTTATCCTTTCCTTTTTCCAACACCATTTGTCCTTCCTGCATCAGTGAACTAACGTGGCCCATTTCTCACTGAAACTACTCTTTTCTATTCCAATATTTTATCTTGCCAACTCCCTACAACATTTAAAGTTGCTTCTTTACTGCTTGTGATTGCATATAGCCTTGAATATCTCTCTTTAAGCAGTTTGTTTCTTGACCATTTATCTTTCCAAACTTTTATTTGATTTCCATATCTTATTTTCCATCATGTGTTGCCATCCAAACAATCCCCCATTCTCCCTCTAAGTGAACTTCTCTAATATCTCTCCACCATAATGAGTCATGTATATCATCACTATTATTATTTAAATCCTCCAACCCCATATTTAGACTTTAGTATGTCTTTACATAATCCACTACTTTTTCGTTCTTAATCTTCATTTCTACTTACCTAGCAATGCAATGTTAAATAATCTTATATCTGTTACACCTAGTTCTCCTTTTTCCTTTGACTTAGACACCTTTTCCCAATTGATCCACTTTATCCTCTGCCTTCACTTCCCTAACTCCAAAGAAAATTCCCTTGGATCCTCTTAATCGCTTTCTTTATGTTATAGAAAGGTTATAAAAAGACAAATAAAATAAAGGTAAAGAAGTAAGCATTGATTTTAACAAGGTAACTCTTCCTACAAAGGATAGATATTTCCCTTTTTTTCCTAGACTATTCTTGATTTTATTCATTATCCCTTCCCATAATATGTTTCTTCTATGGTTTTGCCTCACTACCATTCCCAAATAAGTAAATGAAGTATTCACAATAGCACAATTTAGTAATGATGCAAACTTCTATACCATATTAGGTCCCTAATCTATTGATGATGTCTTCAAAACTAAGCACAATGATCTGAGGCTATTCTACTCTGCCCATATTTTTGTTCTATAGTTCTAACCATTTTTGGGACACTAGTATTATGTCTAACCTATTTTTTGCTAAGTCATTAGGTTTATACCATGTATGCTTTCTTCCCACCATTGGTATATCCATCATTTCTACATTCTTAATAAAATCATTGAATCCTTTTATCCTTCTGCTACTACTTAGTTGTGAGCTTAATCCTCTCCTTTCACCTAAATGCCTAATCACATTGATGTCACCTATCATGCACCATGCAATATTGCCCTATACCTCTCAATTCTACCAATATCCTTCCATATTGATAATGGAAATCTATCCAGCCACACCATCCACAGAATAAAGAGATTAAAGACCCAAAGCCCTGACCAAGAAATGACAAGTAGTATTGGGCCCAATATCATCTTTGAAGAGGTCAACTCTAAGGTATGATAAAGACAAAGTAGATTATGAAAGAACTCTAATATAGGGAAACAACGGCTAAGGTGATGGTTTGAAGGACTCAAAAAGATTAGACCTCAATTGAAATCAGTAGCTCTAAGCTTCTATCATCAAGGGCTAGGCCTTAGTCCATAATAAATTGTGTATGGTAGAATACGATATTTTTGGACCTTGTATTTGGGCCAAGTGGTCTAGAACATTTAAACCTTGTATGTGGGATAAGTAGACTAGGTATTTAGGCTTGAATTTAGGCCTTGAGTAGATTATGGATAGATTAGGGTACGAGTAGTTTAGTTAGGGTTTTAATTGGGCTTGCTTAAACCCAAAGGAAACCCTAGAATGTCCACCATCTATAAGAGAAGCATGCTCGAATGTAGACAAGTGTCACTTGATCCATGCTTTGTGCCACCTTTTTTGAAGCACATGGGGATCAATTTTGAATTCTCCCTCCTTTTTCCTCTCAAATGGTTTGACCATACTCTTATAAATTAGAGGTTCATCTCTTTGTAAATTTACTTTGGAATAAGTAATGAAATGTTACTCATTTTAGCACTCTACTTGTCCTTGAAGTCATTCTTAGGATATACTCCTAACTCAACTACTCCCTAACCTCATTCCTAGAAGAGTTGGCCTCACCTTTCGTCTAGAATTGTTCTCCATCTTTCACTTCTCTCACTTCTCACACTAAATACTCCTACTCCAGGCTTTTGTAAATGTCATCCTCCAACTTAAATAAATTGAAGTTATATTAATTGGGATGTTGTCCTCCCCCTCCACTACCCCATGATTACAATCAAGCCTTTCCATAACTGAATCTGACTCGATGGAATTTATTTTTACACCCATGCTAAGGATTCCTCTAGCGTTATTTTCCACCACATTTTGTGTCCATTCTAAGGAATTAGGGTTTGGGTATAATTGTGGATTTACATTGATTATTATTTGGAAAGAAAGTAAAGATTTTTATGTATGAGAGTGAGGATTGGTAAAGTCTAACCCTGACAATTTCATGTTGTTCATAGTTAACCTTTTCTGCAATTCAGTTGTTGCTAAAAAATATTAAATATTATTTATTTTTCTGCTTATCAAATCAAATCATGGAATTTTTGTTTAATCTAATTTCATTATAATTGTAATTATTGTCATATATTGCACAAATTCTTTGGGAAAGAATTATATATTTATTATTTGTTATATTTGCGACTGATGCACTTGCCATCATTAGTAATATAGGTTAAAATCTAGCACGTCCAAGTGATATATATATATATATATATATATATATATATATATATATTATTCCTGATGTTGCTTTGTACTACTTCATCATCTATCTATTTGTACATTGAAGATATCATCCAATATATTCATTCAGGGTATCGTCTAAGTTCAATTGATCTTTTGATTTCTTTTTGCTAGCTGATTACGTCTACAAATTCTTCCACGTGCTCCATGACCATAGTCTTCATTTTTTATTATTTGTCCAACACTTTATTTATTACAAATTTTTTCAATTAGAACATGTCAATAAGTATTTAGACATCATCTATCACATTCTATCAAAATTCAACTTCGAATATACATCTGGTCCAAGTGTTATTCGTTCATCTATTGGTCTTGGCTCTTCTTATAGTTTGAACGCCTTAGTAAGTGAAGTCCTATTGCACGTTTGGTACACATACGCTTACATTCTCAGTTTGTCTGATGATCCTATGTCTTCATCTAGTACTTCTTCTGTATACTTAACAATTCATTAGATCTTTTTGTGTACTTTATAGTATTTACTATCATCAAAACTATATATCATCTAAGAGATTATGTCATCGTCCATTGACTTAACACCATAGAGTCTTCAGAACTAGTGATTTCTACTGCCCTATCTACCTCGTTCAAGAGAGTGTTATGGGCTTGCTCATGACCCCGCTTTCTCACATTGTGTATCCTCTCTTCCTAAATTGCAATCGTAGTTCAATTGATTCCTACATCTAGGGTTTGGTCACCACCATTACTAGAAAGTCCATTGTCCCGTCCTATGTTCCTTCCAAAAATTCATCTTAAATTTATTACCTGAGCACTCTGATCCTGAGGATTTATGATGATGGTTACCCATTGATGCGTTCGATGATTCCTCATCTATTGTCTTACTCTTTTCTATGCCATATCAACACGCCATATTCTCAATTATTAAAATTTCTTCTTCAACGGTCACTTAGAGAAATGCTGTTATTCCGTAAACAATGCACATCCGAATAAAGTTAAGCCCTCTTGAAACTTTCTTTAGATGACTCCACATTGTGAGTATTTTGATATCTCCAAATAACACTTCTCTTTAGCCAATATTTTCACCTTCCTTTTACCTAAAATTCTATTAGTTCTCAGCGACTTACTTGTCTTGTTCTTCTAATAACACTTACCCCTATATAGCCTTAGGGTAAGACGAATATGAGATTCTTTCTCCTTCATATTTTACCATTATTTTCTTTAATCTGATTACTATCTCTAACCGTTTAGATGTTTTCGTGCCTTATGTAATTCGGTCTATTTTCTTGCATTTTCCTATTTGTGATCCAAATGGCATCAAGTTTTTTTTTTTCCAGCTCCTTTAAAACTCCTCCAAATTTAACAAAGCCAAACATTTGGCCTTTGTGGTTAAGTCTTCTCGGGATAAACATTTCCTACACCCTCCCTATCTTTAAAACACTTTTCACATTTCATATTCCCCAAATGTAATTAAGAAGTGGGAGAAGAAAAATATTGTTCCCGTCGGTAGAGGCATTTCATCATCACTGTATTTGGTCCCAAATTTTGATTCATGTAATGTTTGAGAACAATAACTATATATTTTTCATTGAATTCATTAGATGTGAAATGCTCCTAATTAATTTGACTAGTTGTTCAACAAATATTACTTTATAATTTGACTAGTTTTACAGTTTTATAAAACTGTAAAACTTAACCGGTAGAAATTCTAAAAGTTTGGTTTTGATCGCATAATTCCAAATCATACTGCCCATCTTTGTTTTATTTGTTTGGATGGAGTTTGTTAAGTATTCAAGTGTAAGTCTAAGTCCCACATTGGGTAGGAATGAGAAAGTTGAGCAACATTTATGAAAGAAGACCCACAAACCTAATGTCTTAAGGTTTTGGGTTGAAGGTGATGTCATTCCCTTATATGTTGGCTCAGTTCTCATTCTTGTGAGATCTCCCCGGTATTTTCCCCTCGGATTCTCCCAACTAGTGGTATCAGAGCCGTTGGTTTGCGGCTTGGGAGAGTATAGTTTGACCCTGTATCGAAAGTCTTCCTGATGGTGATTTCAGGCAAGCGTGTCTCGTATAAGTGTGTAAACGGCGGTACAAGTGGAGGGGTCATGAGTAATGTACTCGGGTTGAGAATGCTTCCGCTCGAGGAGGAGTGTATCAATGTGGTAGAGGAGGGACTCACACTTGAGGGGGAGATTATTAGGTATTCAAGTGTGAGTCTAAGTCCCACATTGGGTAGGAATGAGAAAGTTGAGCAACATATAAGAAAGAAGACCCACAAACCTAATGTCTTAAGGTTTTGGGTTGAAGGTGGTGTCATTCCCTTATATGTTGGCTCAGTTCTCATTCTTGTGAGATCTCCCCGATATTTCCCCCTCGGATTCTTCCAATAGAGTTTTAGTTCAAAACCAAATCAAAGGACACCAAAAACACCTCTAAGAATAATTGTTATCTTTTGAATGAGACAACGATGTCAATATTGTTATCAGACTAATTTTAATCATATCGCGTTAATTGTGATGAATATTAACAACACAAATTTACTAACTCAAATTTACTTTGACAAATTTAAATTTTATAGAGATAAAAACAAATCAAATATTTTTGAGAGACAGGAAACGAAATATTTATATTTTAGAGAGACTGAACATATATTTGACCAAAAATAGTTTTCACATGTTTGATATCATTTGTCACATAGTCTATACTTGTTTAGCAGAGTTAGTAATTAGGACCACATTTGACACAATTTAGTTTTATATAAAAATAAATCTTTTAACTGACTAAAAATGAATTATCACTATTTTAAAGATATCAAAACTATTTTTATTTAAAAAGATAATATTTTAATATATTCTTTTAATAAGTTTATAAAATTTGAAACTTCTTAATCTATTAACCAGAATTTGGGTGGAGTAGAAAATCAACTAAACCCGAAAAATTATTATTGGATGAAGTAGGTTTGAATGGGGTAGGTAGATTGAGTAGAAGCCCTAAGACTCAACTTTATCTGAACCTGTTGTTTTAATTATTTTTCTAATTTTTTATTTGTATAATTCTATATTTCTATAACTTTTATGTTAGTTATGCTTATGATGACTTTTGATACGATACATCAATTTTCTTTAATTCTATTATGATTTATATCGCCTTTTTTCCAACTTTTATTTTTTAGTATCTTATTAATAAGCTCAATCACCCAACATTTCAAACAAATAACTTTTCAAACTCACTAACATTGATATGTTTGAAGCAATATCTCATAAACTCGATCTAACCATTACTCAAAACTTATAATGTTATTAATATATGCTGAGTCAAACATTTATTTTTATCCTCATTTGATGCATGATGCTTAAAAATATATACCAAATCGTATACTTTTAGTTTACATAATTCTATTTAAACAAAGTTGGCGTATAAAAGGGTTAACCTACGTGTATTCGTATGAGGCACATGTCCCTATTTAATTTTAAAATATTTTAATATTATAGTGTTACGTTTTTTATTTGTCACTTTCTTAAACTGTACCTATCTTATGCTAACTTCCATCATATTATTTTTTTATTTGGAGTATAAGATATGATATTTCTCCAAAATCGGAGTCATAACACCCTGCACCATATATATGGTTATAATTTTCAGTTATTGCAAGTGCAGACGAAAAATATTCAAATCTTAATCATATGCACATGCTTGATGCTCTTTCTTTTTTTTATCATAAATCTTTATAGATCTAAGATAGTAATTACTCAGATGCAAATCTCTTTCTTCTCCTTTTAAGTAATAACAAAATCATGCACATATTATTACAAAAATCCATTGTTGTTTCCTAAATGATTCTCAAAATAATAAGAAAAAATAAGGTTAGGTTTGTTGTTAGGGATATCTTCATTGGTCAATAGTTCATGTTGATTATATATGGAAGCACTTTTCCAAATTTATTTTGATTAGTCTTATCATATGGGTAAATTCACCGTATTTAAAAAATTAAGGAAATGATAATGCATTTAGATAAGTGGTATTCACTTTCTGAAATCTCACTCTTAATAAAGATAAGTTCAAATTATAACATGCAACTCAATAACAAGTAGATTGTGAAATGATAAATAAAAATATTTATTTTTTATATCTAACATTTTGTTTACGTATATCAATTAATATTTATATTTTAAGTTATTAATAATTACTCTTTAACTTTAAAAAAAATATACGATTTCTAAATTTTCAAAACTTAAATAAATGAATAAATAATAATTCTATTTATATGCATTAAATATAATCTAAATTCCGGATTATAAACACAATTTCCTCTTAATATATATAAATAAAAGAAAAAAAAAGTTGTATAATATAGCATGACTAATTATTAAAAAAAATTGTATTGAAAGTACGACTTTTTTTTTCCTTAGAAAGTTTTATTCCTAAAGGCCATTATACTCAAATGTGTTTATACGATGAAGAGCTAACGATTAAGTTGGATGCAACATTTTAGTGGAAGGAATATTTTGTATTCATAAATACCTTACTTTGTGACCTTTGTACCTTTTCTTTTTGTCTTTGTTGCTATTTGGTATTTTATTTTATTTTATTCCTGTTACTTTTCTTTATATTATTTTGGTCATCAATTCATGTTGATTATAATAATTTTGTTGAACTAGTAGTTGTACTTTTAGTGTGTTAATTACCACCCTAAATTTACTATAATATTTACTTTTGCTGATTAAAAAACCTCAAATGTGTACCTTTTAGAAAAGAAATTATCCGTTCCCATAATAATAATAATAAAAAAAAAACTACACCAAAATAGTGCTTGTTCCTGGCCTACAATTATTTTAAATGAAAATCAAAACTATTCAATAAGAGAGTGATTTATGACTTTGTATACATTATGTTAATTATTTTAACAATAGTTATGGTAATGTTTGTCAACTTAAACATATTGAACTAAACTCGTATAAACTATAAACTCTCATGATGTAAGCTTTAGTCAAATTACTATTTAATTAAATTATTTATTGAAAGAGAACCTAATCCTTGATTGATGTGAGAACTAAATTAAAAATCTACTTAAAAGCACGTTGGAATTGTTCATGAAATAACAAAATTAATGAAAATTTCAAGTACAATTATATATATCCTTTCAGATTTATGACAAGTTAGTTTGATGAGTGGACATGATAATTACACAAATCAAAGTTTACAACTCCACATTGATTATATTTTAATTTTTTTAATCCAAAGTATTAGATAGAGATTAATCATTTGACAAGTTCCTTCAATGAGTGGACTTGAAAACTACATAAATAAAAGTTTATAACTATACATTGACTACGATTCAATTTTTTATCCAAAGTATAAGGTTGAGGTTAATCATTTAAGATTGTAAAATTTATGTATGAATTGTATGTTTTTTTGTGTACACACAATTCAATGTTTAAATAATTTGTAAATCATGCTTTCACGCTGGTTTTTTATCTGTTTAGTGTAGTTTTTTTGGGAAATTACAAAATTCGTAAATTACACTATTTATTTTAATATAATCGTAAATAAATAAACAAATTTATTATAAAGAAATAGTAAGTAAAATTATCACTTTATATTTTTCCTTTCACAAAAAATCGTCACTTGAATTACAATTTTTATTCTTTTAGTTTGGATAATAAAAGTTGTTACATTACATAAAACTTTTATTCTTGTTTATTTTTTAAAATTTGAATTTGTAGAATCATATATAATACGACTTATGTTAATTTATTTGTTTTTTATTTTGATAAATTAAAGGTATGTCTTATTCAAGGTAATTCATTTATTATTGGAAGTATAATCATGACTTTTTTTTTTAGGAGACCCAGGTGAATCTGGAATTAAAACACAAGAAAATAAATGCTGGTAGACTATATGCAATTCAAATTAAGCCAGCATGAAAACATAAAATGACTCGACTTCAAAAATTCAAAAATATTAATTTTAATTTGGTTCATAATATTTTAACAACCAACAAATATTTATCCTCACCTAATAATTATTATTTCATTTTTTATCATTTTTTTATAAATATAATTTTTTTTATATAATAACTATATTACTCTAAAAATTGACTTGTCAACGGTAGAATTGTTAAAACTTAATTTTTCCCGTTAATTTCAAGATGTTTGCCTCAAAAATAAGTTGTATGATTACTTATGAATTTTATAACAAATAAAAAATTAACATTATACTTTATCCGACGACTTAAATATATCAAAGTTAAAAAAAAAAAGTAGAAATCTCAACATATATAACGATCTATACAAATTCAAAAAATAAATAATAAATGAAGTCAATGATAACTTTTGTAAGAAAATGAAAAACATAGAAAATTGTAATTACACTTACAATTTTATTACCACTTAATTAAATACTTAATGCTTTTTAAAATTTATCTATTTATGTAAAAAAAACACTCTAGATTTGGTGCTACAACCAGTTCATGATAAGCATGTTTGTGCTAGTGTTGAAGTGGATGCTAACAAGTCATTCTCAACCACACTTTTAGCCCATGCAAGTGTACCAAGAAAAACAAAACATTGGACCACAATTTCACAACCGTTAAAAAGGGTAGACAGAGAGAGTGTGTGTGAAGGATTCAGAGTGAGAAAGAATAGTCTTACATTAAAGACAAACAAGTTGTGGAAGTTCAAGATTACTGTACCACCGTCCATACACTTACATGTGTCAGCTAAGGTTACAACTGAGCATATTCCTCGACAAGAGATTGCCTTTACATTTAGCCTTCCAATCAAATTTCTCTCCCTATCTTCACACTCACAATAATGGGTTGGTCCTAAAACTTGTGACAGCCTCACAAAACCAACCATTTTTCCCACACAAGTAGATCCTCAAAGTTACTTACAACTACTTCAATTTTCTAACTTTTTTTCTCCCTCTCTTTTTGTGTTTGGTGGACACTTCATCAGTTCTTGAATATTCAAAGGTAGAGGAAATTGCATAGTGCCTGAGATGTCTGGTGTTCTTCTTTGGGTGAGTTGTGGACCCAAGGAGAACCCCATCTCTATTGTTGGTCTTGCAAGGAGAGGTGGGAGGAGCCAGAGGAGGTTTGGACTGTGCAATGGGATCACTTTTGCAAGCTTTTCACCTGCAGTGGCAGACCCTTCAAGATCTTCAGAAGAAAGGGTCTATGAAGTGGTGTTGAAGCAAGCAGCACTGGTCAAGGAGCAGAATAAAGGTACCAAGAGAGCTCTGAATTTGAACAAACCAATGGAAGGTGATTTAACTCAAAGGGATCTGTTGAGTGTTGCTTATGATAGGTGTGGTGAAGTCTGTGCTGAATATGCCAAGACATTTTATCTAGGTACTCTCTACACACTCATATATATATACATCTTGTTTTGGCCGTTTTTAGTTTTTCTTAATCATTGTCTCTGAATGAATAGTTGTTCATTTGTAGAATTTCATTACTATATCAGTTACATAATAAGAAACTTTAGTCATTGGCTAACTGTTCTGAATAAGTAACCCCTTCATTGTTTATATTTTACACTTTTCACTTCCTTTTTGGTTGATTCTAGTTAATTATTCACTTGGGGGATAATAGGGGGTCTCTTTTATTTACTTTTGTCCATTCAACTGTGCCTAAATAATGCCTTCACTTTGTTGCAAAATGTGTACTATAATTGAAATGATTTATTTATTCCCGAGGCTGGGAGGATCAAAGTCCATCCAATGATTTCAAATTTTAGTGACTCTCCTTTGTTGGTCTATTTAATGTTTCTTAGTACATGTTGTGGTCAATTTGATTGGTTCATTGTAAACTGCATATCTCAGGAACACAATTGATGACCCAAGAGCGCAGAAAAGCCATCTGGGCCATATATGGTATGTGTGCTTATCCTAATTGGCATGCTACAAAAGCTTATCCAATCAGGCTTGTGGTCCATAATTTTTTACTGAAATTGAAATTGACTACACTTTGTGCATTGAAGTGTGGTGTAGAAGAACAGATGAGCTAGTGGATGGTCCTAATGCTTCTCACATCACACCAAAGGCCTTGGACAGGTGGGAGAAAAGATTATATGATGTTTTTGAAGGGCGCCCTTATGATATGTATGATGCTGCCCTCTCAGATACAGTCTCAAAGTACCCAGTTGATATACAGGTAGACCACAGCTCAAGCCCCAAAACTGGCCCCTGAAATTGAACCTCTTACCTTTCATGGGAAGATAAATCTTTATTTACTTCAGAATTCAAAACTAGTCAAATAAGTGCACATCTCACATCAACTATACATAGACCATATTAGGCTTTGACAACCATTACCTTAGGAGCTAGTTTTTCAAGTTGAGTTAAGCCAAGATCAAATTTAAGATGGTAGCAGAGTTTGTCACCAATCTAACATTGACTCACTCTTAGATTTTCAGAAATCTGCCTTGTCTTGCAACTTCTTTAAAAGTGTCTAACCTGGATGTGAAGGAGTTGTGGTGGTCAACCTTTTGAGGTAGATTAGCCAAACCCAAATTCAAGAACAAAGGAAAATGGTTGTTCTCATGGACATAAAAAGTGAAGAAAATGTACATTCTTAACTTATTTAGAGAAAAAAAAAATCCTTTTCCTGTGTACAACTTTCCAAGAAAAGCTTAAAACAAAGAAACGGTTACTTTTCCTGAAATAAGAGGTGCCAAGCATGCAATTGTCTTAAAATACAGGCCGCTCAAAAGAAAGTTAATGGAATTCAGTTGCTGAGTTGTTCTTACTTGTTGAAAGTGATGAATAAGGAGTTTGAGTTCCACAAGATTAGTTTTGAACTGCATAATATAGAATATCTAATGCTAAATTATGTATAAATTAAAGCAACAATTGGAGTACTAGTTATTTTGTGTGCTGAAACTGACCAATTTACAATGAATCTGTCTGTTTGATTAGCCATTTAAGGACATGATTGAAGGGATGAGGCTGGACCTGAGAAAGTCAAGATACAATAACTTTGATGAACTCTACCTTTACTGCTACTATGTAGCAGGAACAGTAGGCCTTATGAGTGTCCCAGTAATGGGAATTGCACCAGAATCAAAGGCTTCAACAGAAAGCATCTACAATGCTGCATTGGCACTTGGCATTGCTAATCAACTTACCAACATTCTCAGAGACGTTGGAGAAGAGTAAGAATCTTTCAACACAGCAATATCTTGTACTTCAATCTATCACTGATACTCATACATAAAAACCTCAATTGCAAGAACCTGCATTAACAATAAAAACCATTAATTATTTGTTGTTATTGATGATTATAGTGCAAGAAGAGGAAGAGTATATCTTCCTCAAGATGAACTAGCACAAGCTGGGCTATCAGATGAGGACATTTTGATAGGGAAAGTTACAGACAAGTGGAGAAATTTCATGAAGGGACAAATACAAAGAGCTAGGATGTTTTTTGATGAGGCAGAAAAGGGAGTTTCAGAGCTGAGCTCTGCAAGCAGATGGCCAGTGTGGGCATCTTTGTTGTTGTATAGGCAAATCTTGGATTCTATAGAGGCTAATGACTACAATAACTTCACCAAACGAGCTTATGTAGGAAAACTCAAGAAGCTCTTATCACTGCCTGCTGCTTATGGAAGAGCACTTATAGGTCCCTCAAAAAACTTAACCAAAATGGTTACAACTAAGTGAAGTTACTCCAATGAGCATCAAAGTGTTTCAGCTTGTAAATTCTGTTCACTAGATATCACAAAGCTGTTAAGGTGTATAATTTTTTCAAGTGTTAATTGTATACTTCCCTGTAAAAAACATTGGAGAGAATTCCATTCAATATTGAAAGATAGGTCTAGTGGGAGATATACTGAGGAAAATAAGAAAGGAGATTTAAAAAAGAAAATAAAGAAAATTGGTTTAATTTTGATGAGGGGAGCAAAATCTATCTTCTAAATTTTTCTCCCAGTCAAAAATGGGATTTTTGAAAGAAAAATTAATAAAAATGGAAATGATTTAAAATATTTACAATGATTATTGTTATTATTATAGCTACCCATATATAAACATATAATTAATTTTTTAGACTTTTATTATTTGTTATTATGCATTAAATTTATTGAGATTGATATTTAAGATTTGTAAGAATATTTTTTTTTTATATTTGTTTGTGGTAAAATTAGAAGATGAATCTCTTGATAGAAGTTATTTTTATAGAAAATTTAAGGAGATATTTATTAATATATTAACCCATAAACCACTTAATTTTAATGTTGTCAGATGTTAAGTATATTTACAGTATTTTATTATTTTAATGTAGAAGTTTTATTATTAGACATGATTACATAATATTTTTTATATTTTTGTTATGCTATAAATAACAATAATTATAAAAGTATAAAATATTGATATAGCTGTATCAATATTATAATTAATATTCTCTTTAAAAAAATTATCCATACAAAACAAATTTACTTCTAATTTTTAATTAAATAATAAATATTTATTTAATATTTAGAATTTTACAGTTGAAATACAACTTATCCATGTTCATAATTTTTTCCACACTTCAAATTAAAAATTGTACATTTGAGTGAACATCGTCGTGTGTAATAGAACAATATATTTGATTTATAAGTTAAACAATATGGTTTCAGAGAATTATTTATAAGTTAAACTTATTTATTTTAAATATATATACATATACGTGTATATATATAAAGCTCTTTTTATTATACTTTTGATTTTATTACATTCTAATAAAATTGTAAAATAGTTATAAAAAAAATTGTGTCAGCTTTAAAAAGGATATAATGACCGTTAAATCCGTTACTAGAAATTGAAATTTGTATAGGTTAAGTCCGTACTAAAACCAACACAAAAGATTTTATTTTTATTTTAAATAGGTTGATGCTAATGGGTCTATTTATTAAGATTCACTTTTACAATTTTATTTCTTATTTTCTTTGTTTTTGTCGAGATTTTGTGTCATTGTTGGATCTCAACTTCCAATTTTGCTTTCAGTTGTCTTCAATCTCCATTCCCAGCTCACGTGAAGTTTTTTAGGCTCCAAAAATTGTTTTCCACTGATTGATTCTCCTTTCCCAACTCACATACACTAAGTTCACATTGAAAACTCCATTTGTCTTCGGTAGCAATCGTCAGAGGTGCGTTTTAGTGATTTTGTTTAAGCACTTTCATTTTGTGTGGGTATTGATAATTTTAAGCTTTTGAATCAAGATTTTTATATATTCTTCACTGTAAGGATGTTATGGTGTTGAATCTGAAACTACGTTGATGTCGAATCTAGAACTGTGTTGGTGTTGAAGCTGGTACGGAAAAATTTCACTCTTAATGAAATTTTGAAATTTGAAAATTGGTTCTTTGTGTTTGGTTGTTGGATGTGGTTAGATCGAAAACTGGTTCGTAGGTGTGTGTGTATACCCATTTTAATTTTTTTAAAATATATGAAAAGTGTAAGCTTTTGTGTGGGCTTGACCCACACAATTTGTTTTAATTTTTCTGACAACTTAGTCGACATTATTTGTATTCGTTCCAGTAATCGACGTTAATTTTAACTACCTTTTAGTAATTTAACGTCACTTTGTAATCGACGCTATTCTAACACATAAACATTGATTTTAAATTATTTACCTGAGTTTTTAACCGACTCTATTTTGTTATTTTTTTTAGTATTACACTTGTATAAGATTATTTTTATTTGATTTTATTCTGTGAATGAGTCTCATGATCATGTTGTAATTTATTTAAATACTAGTTAGTGAAAGATTGAATCTTTGATGATTAAATGAGTAGAATAAGATCATATTAATTGTGGGAGGAGGATGTTATTGATTATTTATTTATCTTGACTAGTCACTCATTGTATATAATTCTCATTCTTATACTATAGTTATTCCTATAATTATGTCAAATTTTTTATTACTTTTTAAATTATTTGTGAGATGTATTTTAATAATCTTTATTGTGGATATAGTTTTATTACTTTCTCATTTATTTTATAAACATATATACAAATGTAATCCTAAAAAATTGACGGAGGCTTTTAACTTTCTAAGTTCTTTCACAACTTAGATTTCTACTTATATATGAAGATGTGAATGAAGCATAAATATATAGAAAATTTAATTGCTTTTTGAAGATTTGTCTTATATTAATTCAGAAAGTAAATAAATGTCTTTTCTCTTTAGGATGAATAAATGAGGATGACTTTCTTATCAGGAGTAGTATATAATAATCCTTTAAATCCTTTAATCAATTTAGTTTATCGAACAATATTAAACAAAATTTATTAAAGAAACATATTATTAACATAAGAAAGAATTTTGTATAATATAAAGAATATACATCAAATTTAGACACATAAGTAATATTCTGGATGTATGCGAGAAAAAATCAATATTATATATATATATATATATTAAAAATAATAAATATATCAAAGTTTTCATCAATTATATTTAACAAATTAATCATATTTTATTTTAAATTAATTTTAAATATAAGAATAAATTTATAGTCGTATAATTTTATTTATTAAAAAAAATATTTTATTAATTATACAAATCATATCATATACAAATTTTTTAAATGTTTTTCTTTTATTTATCAAAATATACATACTTTTCATTCATTTTCACCTCAAACCTCAAATGTAATCTGTTTTATTCTATCAAACAATGATTTATTTTAGAAAAAATTAAAATCAACTTTTCTATTATTATTTTAATGTAATGTGTCATTACTCGGATATGTGAACTATGTGAGTAATAGGTATAATGTAGTTAGTAACGAGGAATGAAAAAAAGGAAAACATTTTCTTAAATTTGAAAACTAAAGCAACAATTTTTAATTTTAAAAGAAAAAATGACAAAATTTAAAGGACTGGCAATATATTTAAATCTATATTTTTTCATACCAAAAGTATTTACTTATAACGCTTTAAATAAAATAAACATTTATTTATTTAGATTAGGACACAACACAACAAATTCAAACAGTAATTTATATCTTAAACTTAATGGTGTGAAATGAGGTTCGATACTAAGCACACATATTAGTACCAGATTCTAAGGTTTAGGGTTTTGTTAACCATTCAGTGCTGTTAAGCCAAACGACTTTACCAATCTCATTACATCCTCAACAGTGTGCCGTGCAGGCAAGAGCAAGTTCACTCCATGGTTCCTAATTTTCTGATTCGAACGTTAAGAGCATCATTCACAAAACAAAAAAGTACCCAAATTCAATTCGGTTCTTTCCTGCAACACGAACCCAATGCTTTCCTTTTATACTTCAAGTACTTCACTTCAAGCACTTCTTTTGATTCTGAATCAGATGGAAATCATCACAAAGATGACACCTTTACCGTGTCTTATCTCATTAATTCATGTGGGGTGTACCCAAAATTGGCCAGGGAACTCTCCAACAGGGTTAATTTGAAGAACCCAGATGGCCCTAATGCTGTTATTGATCTTCTCAGCAAGTATGGGTTCTCCAAATCCCAGCTTGCAAAACTTGTGGAGATTAATCCCAGATTGCTTTGTGCAAATGCTGAGAATACCCTTTTGCCGAAACTCAAGTTCTTCCGTTCTATTGGTGTTTCCAACGCTGACTTGCCAAAGATCCTAATTAGTGGCCGTCATATGTTGTGCAGAAGCTTGGAAAAGTGCCTCATTCCGCGTTATGAGATCCTAAGGAGTATACTTCTTGACGATGAGGAAGTTATTAGGTCTTTGAAAAATGCTCCATATGGTTTTTTACTTGGTGACTTGAAGAAAACATTGGTTCCAAACATTGAGGTTTTGAGGCAATGTGGTGTGCCCCAAGCTTCCATCTCTTACCTGATGATACATGCAGGGACTCTAGCCTACCGGGAGCATTCCAAATTTGTGGAAGTTCTCAACACTGCTATGGAAATTGGGTTTAATCCTTCGAGAAGAAATTTTATTGTGGCTATTGAAGTGCTTTGTAAGAGCAAGGCAGTGTGGGAATCAAGGTTTGAGATTTATGAGAGGTGGGGATGGGACCGGGAAATGGCTCTTCAAGTATTTCGGAAGTTTCCCGGTGTTGTAAAGTTGTCAGAGGAGACGTTTACCAAAAAAATGAGTTTCCTTGTGAAGGAGATGGGTTGTCCATCAGAAGCTATTGCTGAATATCCTGTGGTTGTAGGGTACAACTTGGAGAAGAGGATTATTCCTAGATTTTCGGTTATCAAAATCTTGAAATCAAAGGGTCTGCTTGAGAATAGTTTTCACTTTGGTTCCTTTGTTTGCATTAATGAAAAAACATTTTTGGAGAAATTTGTTGTCAATTTTCAGAAAGATTTGCCTATAGTGCGAGATGTCTACAGCAGTTTGATCAATCGACAGAATGTAATATAATCTTCGAAGGATTTTGCTGGTGATTGTTCTAACTTTCAAGTTTTCTATTTCAATGCTGACTTTTTGTTAGCCTTTTTTGTCTTAGTATTTTGAGTTTTATTTTTCTTGACGGCGAGACTTTTGGCCAGACTTATATAGCATAATGATTTTGGATCAAGTATATAAATCCATTTACTGGTGATTTTCATTTCAGTAAATTGGTTTATTTATTTTTGTTGATAGCACACCACATTTAGAGAAAAGTTCTATATTTTTTTTGGCTTAGAGTAATTCTGTTGAATTCTATCTTGATTGTTTTCCTCTTGTTTTAAATGTGTTTATCTATTAGGAGAATATTTGTTTCAGCTCACTAGTCTGGACTGTTATCACAATGGCACCAAAATGCCTAATCTTAAAGCTGCCATTAACTACATTGAATGTCTTGGAGGAGGCCATGGTTATTTGCTAGAACATGTGAAAGGGGTCAATATCCAAAGTTTATTTCAGAAGAATCAAATTGTGTTTAGTTGTGCTACCATTACCATTTTCTAATTATTGAATTCTGTTATGGTGCATTGAGAGATTTTTGATGATGCTCGTTTAGCTCAAAATTCTCACTACTGCATACTTCTACTTGAATTAATGGATCATATCAAAGTTTAGACAATTATCAACTACTTGTTATCTTTAATGACAGGACGAGAGAGTGTTTAGTTGGATAGTTTGTTAGCTAGAATTGCTAGGTGGTTACAGTAGCTTAAATAGGAGGGTTGAGGAGTGTTAGTACTCATTATACACTGTGAATCTACGTAAGGATACACTAGTTTTCAATGGTTGCTGAATCCAGGTATAAGAATGTTTTTGGATGTCTCTTTTGTTGGTTCTAATATTTTGATGCTTCATTATTTAATCTTTTCTAATGTCAACTTTATATTTTGTTGCCCTTTTCCGGGTAACATGTTTTTTATTTCATTAGGTATTTTGAGGCTTCATTATTTTGAGTTTTTTATTTCAACAGAATATATTACTGAGTTCCATGTAGCACACAAGTTGGAGAAGAGTATTATTCCTAGATTGTTGGTAATCATTCTTCAAATCAATAGGTCTGCTTTAGGAATAATGTACATTATAGTTTCATTATTTGCATAACTGAGGAAATTCTTTTGAAGAAATTTGTCATCAATTTTCAGAATGATTGCCTCTCTAACCAGATGTGTATAGAGGTGTGATCAATGCTTCGAAAGGAATGTAGTCTATAAATGGTTTTTATGGCAATAGTCCTCACTCTAACTTTCTTATTCATCTGCTTTTGTTGTGTCACAATTTTAAAGATTTGTGTTTCTTGGTGGAAGGACTTTTGGCCAGATTTACAGCATACTGATTTTGTGATCAAGATAATAGATCCACTTTACCATTAATTTTCATTCTTGGTAGTTCGGTTTTTATTTTTGTTGTTGTTACCAAAAATCACATTAGAGTTTGTATGTTTTGTTGGGTATCTGATGGACTTTGATGACTGCCTTTTTATTTGAAATTTGTTGATCTATTATGGTCTTTCAGAAGCATTGTTGATTATTAGAGCATGTAGAGGGATTAATAACCCATTTTTTTTTTTTCAATAAAAGCATATTGTATTTAGTTGTACAACTATGACTGTTCTTTACAAAATGAATTCTATTAAGATGTTCTATAGTTATAACTTACAGGTACATGATATAGCCCCTTCATCTAAAATTGTCTCCTTCTCTTCTTAATTGACAATGTTTTGTTTTGATACATTCTGTTAGAGGTAGCAAAGTGAGTCTACCCGCTTCACATGGGTTGACTTACCATGAGTTAAGCTAGTCAATTCAATCTAACTCAATCATTTGGTAAGATCTTGTAACCTAACTCAACCCACCTTGAGTTGGTGGGTTAATTAGATTGACCTATATTGAGGTTATTTGGGCTCTACATGCTGAGCACTGATATTTTTCATCCATTCGAGTCTACATTGTTGTTTTTGGGATACATCCACTTAGGGACGACTACAGAAAGATATCCGTCAAATCATGTATTGTGCTAGTTTGGCCACAAGCAGAGAATTATGCAGTACGATGGTGGTGTTTTGGACACCATTGACGATAGATGGTTACATTTCGTTGATCATATGGCCATAGGTCTGATCCCTGACTATGAGTCATTTGTATGCTCATTTGACTACTTGGATTGGTTTAGATGTGTGTCGCGTCTATATATTACTCCTAGAGTTGAAGATGACCGACCACATGTAGCAATGTGTCGTCGTGCTCGTAGTTCAATGGACAGAGACCCACTTTCCCACCACATTAGGATCATGTTTGTTTGGTAAGTTATTACATTTTTTATTTCTTGTATCTTTCAATATTTTTTGAAATTTTATTAAGTCGTATTAATTTATATTATTTTTATCATGCATGGTATATTTAGACGGATAGCAAACATCCTCGAGAGAATGATTGATTGTCATAAAGTATTTGAAGGTATTGCAGTTTATGAAGGTATTCAGGTTGCATTACAGTTAGCCTAGGAAGCATATGATGATGGGGTTGTGTATACGCAACGTTCTTCGTGATAGAGGGCAGAACATAGTTCATAGGACTTATGCTTTTGATTACATTATGTAGTATTGAATTTACATATTATTATTTAATGATAAAAGTTGATTAACTTAAAACTATAAGAATATTGATTAACTTAAAACAAGAGTTATACAATAATCAATTATCTGCAAGATTAACATGACACATTTACTTCTAACATTTGTGTAATTCTTTGCATTTGACCTATGTAATATGATTATCGCAATTTTGTCTCTGGATAATAATATATCGATCACAAAATTTCAACGTTAGTTAATGGACAACCATCACATAATCTAACATGCTAGTACTTCAATTGCTAATTGAGTGAGACATGCATTTTAAAAGTTTAATTTGAAAATTCATTATTCAACATGCCTGGATAAAATGTGACCGACACAGAACATACACATATTACTCGATATAAATTGGCATCACCTTGAGATTTACTTCTCAAAGAGATTATGTTTATGTTTTGCTTTAATGATAAGCAACCTAATATAATGTTATATCTCTTGGCATCACATAGCCCATGTCTGGAATCGTCATCCATTTGTCTACACTAGCATGAAAAAAATGTAATTGTTATTTATATGGACAATCTAGTTAACAAAATTATTTAATAAACAAATACTTACAATTGTCATCCCATCAACCAACGAAGACCTCTTCAGTTGTTCAACTCGTTTATAGCCGCCTACGATGATAGCATATTCGTAACGCCACTGTGAAAGTTCTTTAAACAAATCCATTCGAACTAACGCCTATGATTCTTCACCAATACCCAAAAGTGCAATAATAGATTGATATCCACAATGTCCATATACCTTCACACCAATCACATCTTTGATATATAAGTGAAAACTCGGATGAAATTGATCAAGCATTGAAACAACTTTGGTCATATCTTGCAAGTGTGATTTTCCCCTCCCTTCGAGGCCTTCAATGAAGAGCAACTATCATTGAATTTTATCAACATGCTCAAAGCCTATATGAAGTTATTTTCACGTTCACTTGACAACAAGACCAAAGATGCCAAAAAAGTTAAGCCAGTAGATGTCACATCAACTATTTCAAGTAAAGAAAATCTATATTTTTTGGTTTTGTATTTATTAACCATCAACAACACAATGTTAAATACATTCAACAACTTACTGAATTGGAGTGTGTCCAAAAAATATCACTCACAAGTTGTGAAGACTGATGACACTTATTCTAGTGAATATAGTGGTCACGCTCTAGCAACCTCATTAATTATTGCAATTCAGTTCTTGATCCTTTAAGTGATCTCTTATATGTATATCTAACGTTATACAATTGCTTAATTGTTGTGTCGTTGTCTTCATTGTTCTCTTTTAAAGTGAGCAATATGTTTGAATGCTTCACTTGACTCTTTGACATGTCAATAACTAAGACATGTTCATCAGGTCTTAATTTGCCAACAAAAGAATGACCAACTAATGTCTCAGCCAAATCATGATTATGTGACCCACATATGACCTTCAACACTCACCCTTCTTCATTTGCAACAGTTTACTCTACAATCTAAAATGACAATCACATTTTCTTGTCCCTATAATACTCACCTCCAAATCATGTTTATGTTAGCACCAAGAGTTACCAAAGGATTTGATGAAATTAACAAGTTAATGAAGTCTAAGGAATCAAGAGGACTGCAAAGATAATCATGAAGATGATTGAAGATTTTGGTCCTAGACTTAGGCTTTGTAGGTGTGTGTGTGAGTTTTTGCTATTGTTATAAAATCATGTGTTGCATGTTTCATAAGTCAAAGTAAGCTCCAAAGATAAATTTGTTTAATCAAAGTTTTTGAATAAAGATGTGTTAGAAAGAAATTAAATAAACTGTTTTATTCTGAAGTTAATAAAGTTTTTGTTTTAGAGAAATTTAATTGATTGAACAATTATTTCAATTGATTGAAGTTTTAATAGATTTTTAAAACAATTTTTTTTATATAAAGGAGAGGCACGTGATTGACAATTATTGAATTTCATTCTATGCAAACTTTGTGAAATTTTCAGAGAGAAAACGTTCTAAACACTTTGAGAGCCTTTGACAATCCACTTCTTTTCAAGAACACTAATCTTGGAGCATTTCTTTGAAAGTGAATCTGTGTAATAGTGATCTTATGCAGAGTTAAGTGTTTCTACTCTGTTCTTGATACCATTGTAATCTGTTTTAAGTAGAATCACTGTTTAGTTTGTTATATTCTTTGAATTTTCTTGTACTTGTTGTTACAGATTACATAGGGTGTCTAACTGTATAGTGCAATAGGTTCTGTACTGGTTTTACTGCTACTATAGAGTTCAGTAGGCTGTTTATTGCTAGGAGCAGGGTTTGCTTGTGGGGTGCAAGTGTTGTATTGTGTAAAACTGATCTTTGAGATCTTTTTAGTGGAAATCTTTGCTAGTTTGCAAAGGATTGGACGTAGCCCTTGAGGAAAGATGAACCAGGATAAAATTTTGTGTTCTTGATATCTCTTTCTCTCTTCTTGAACACTTATCTTATTTCTGTTGTTTGTGCAACTAATTGATTTTCGCTTATAATTGATTATTTCTTTCTGCTAGTATTTTTGAATCTTTTCTGAAATTGTTTTTACATATATTTAGTTGTGTGAATCACTTCTTGTTTCTAATTTCTAGTCAATTGTGTTTAATGCATATTTGTTTGTATTTCTGAAAAATTAATTTTCTTAAAATAATTGGTATTTCTTAAATCTGGTTTTAATTTGTACTGATTCTTTTATAACTAAAGCTATTGTCTATTTGAATATACTGTTTACTCAATTGCTTTTCTGAGTTTTTTTGAAGGACTTTTTGGTTTCAGTTTATTACTTCCGCATTCGATCTGATTGAATTCTTATCATAGATTGTTTCAGTTGATTGTATTTGTTCTGGAATCTATAAAACATTCACTGAACATTTCATTCAAATCATTTTCAATAGTTTTGATAAAGAATTTTCATCCAAATGTGAAAATTGATAATTGTTTAGAAAAATTTTCTAAGTTCAATTCACCTCCCTCTTGAACCCGGTCTGAACTTTTTCTAAGTTTATTTATTTTCTATATTTCTCACTTCTTTCACACCCCAACAACACAAATGTCTTTCTTTCTTTATTAGATCTCAATATCACAATCACAAACCCAAGTCCAAAAACAATCATAAGAATCCATTACAGTAAATGATCTCTTGTACGAAATACCTAAATAAATAAGTCAACACAATTTTAAATCTTCAACTTTCAAAATTTATCCATAAATAAGTCAAAATTAATTTACCTACTTCGTTATAAAATCTAATATATTATTTTATATATTATATTATTTAATATATTTTGATTATTTGATGTTTTCATATTTAGATAAATTTTATAATGGTTAGATAAAAATCCTATACTATTTTTTAATATAGACTAAACATAAGTAATTTGATTACTTATTATTGTTATTTAATTTTAATAAAAGATAATTATAATTCAAATCAAAAAAGATATTAATTTATAATTTTTTTATTTAAGATCTTTATATTATTTCATATATATATATATATATATATATATATATATATATATATATATATATATATATATTCTTTTTCCTCCTTTACTTTTTACACCATCCAACGAGTTTATCACGACGAACTTTGATTGTAATTTTTTTTACTGATAATAAAAACAAAAGTTTGTATAATTTTAAAATAATTATTATAAAATTTAATAAATTTCACTAAATATGATAGTTTATGATTGACTAATAACTTCCAAAATTACTGTACACCACAATACATAATTTATTTTCTAATTAAATAACCTAAAAATTCTTCTTATTTATTTTTTTCATTTTTCTCCCTATTTTTATATATCTTTTCCTGTTGGACTAAACATTGTCTGAAAAATGTTTGTCGGGTAGAAAAAAAAATAAATGAGAGAAAAGTATGAAATGCAGAGGAAGTAAAAAAATGATTTTTTCTTTTGAGAAGACATTATTTTTTACAAGTATTTTTCCCTTAAAAAGAAACAAAGATATTTAAGATTTTGAGTTTGAATATTAATTATGTATTTAAGATATAATAATCATATTTTCTATTTACTACCATCTACAACAAATGAGAATACCTAATCACCAAAACGGTATCGCATTTACCATTCAACCTCATCGGATACATCTGAGTAACTACGGATTCTCCAAACCCTGTTGTGTTTCTTTGTTCTCGTGGTGCTCTTAGCCAAATCTCACTGCATTGAAATTGAATTGAAATTTCTGGGTAAGTAAATGGTGTCCAATATTTTCATTTCAAGATTAATTGCATCATCATCATTCACAGGCTACAGGAGTACCCATCTTCTACTGGGTTCTCTACTGCCATACAAACACACTGCTTCTTCTCTGTTTTTCTTCAATTCTTTCACTTCAGGCACTTCCTCTGATTCCATTTCAGATGGAAAACATCACAAAGGTGACACCTTTACTGTGTCTTACCTCATTAACTCATGTGGGGTGTCCCGAACTCTGGCCAGGGAACTCTCCAACAAGGTCAATTTGAAAACCCCAGATGGCCCAAATGCTGTCATTGATACCCTAAGCAACTATGGGTTCTCAAAATCCCAGCTTGCAAAGCTTGTGGTGAGACATCCTTCGGTGCTCTTTCTAAAAGTAGAGGATACCCTTTTGCCAAAACTCGAGTTCTTTCGTTCTATTGGGTTGTCCAACACTGACATACCTAAGATTCTGACTGCGCACCATCTTATCTTGAGGAGGAACTTGAAAAAATGCATCATCCCTCGCTATGAGATTGTAAAGAGTGTAGTTCGTGATGATCGGGAAGTTGTTAGAGCTATTAAAAATGCCCCACTTGGTTTCGTCTATGGTGACTTAAGGAATAAGTTGGTTCCAAACATTAACATTTTGAGGCAATGTGGTGTGCCTCAAGCTTCCATCTCTCACCTGGTGACCAATGCTCTGTCTGCAACATATGTGGAACATTCCAGGTTTGTGGAAGCTATAAAGACAGCTAAGGAAATGGGATTTAGTCCGTTGAAAATAGGCTTTGTTGTTGCTATTCACGTGCTTGTAACTACGAGGAAAGAAGTGTGGGATTCAAGATTTGAGGTGTATGAAAGGTGGGGCTGGAACCGTGAAATGACTCTTCGAGCATTTAGGAAGTTTCCTAGTTTTATAAAGTTTTCAGGGGAGACGTTTTCCAGAAAGATGAGTTTCCTAGTGAAGGATATGGGTTGGCCATCAGAAGCTATTGCTGAATATCCTCTAGTTGTAGCCTACAGCTTGGAGAAGAGGATTGTTCCTAGATTCTCTGTAATTAAAATCTTGAAATCAAAAGGTCTTCTTGAGAAAAACGTGCACTTTAGTTCCATTATTTGCACAAGCGAGGAAAAGTTCTTGGAGAAATTTGTCGTCAATTTTCAGAATGTTTTGCCCCTCTTACCAGACCTCTACAGAGGTTTGATTAATCAGTCAAATGTAAAGTAGTCTTTGAATATTTTTTATAGCTATGGTTCTTTCTAGCTTCCAACCTTTTTATTTCAATACTAAATTGGATCTTGAAATTTATCCTGTTTTCACATTTTGTGCCATTTGAGTTATACTGTTCTTGGGTGGAGGGAATTCTGGTCAAATTTTGATACTGCTTGCATAAAAAAGTGGATAAAATCCCTTTCCGTAGCTTGGTTTATTTATTTCCGTTTCCGTAGTATGTTCTGTTTTCATGTGACCATACTATATATATGTATATATGTATGTATGTATTTCCATCCATTATATACGAAGGTGAGATGTTGTAGGCATCATGAACTATATAGAATGGGTGGGTGGAAGACCGTGTTGTCTGTTAGCCTCATGCAGATGGGATGAATAACTAAAATTGAATCCAATTGCAATTAGTTGTGCTACAATTACCATGTCGTAAAGATGTCTTACAAATAATCTTCCTCTACTTAAATATGTCACTATAGTGCACTGTAATATCGTGTTGTGGATGCCTTTAACTTTGAACTTTTTTAAGCATTGTCTCCATAGTGCATACTTGCCACAATAGTGCAAGCTGTTATGTATTGGATACACTTAGTTTTGAACTTTTTTGCAACTACTGATTCTCTCTATATTTTGCATATTATTTAAGAGAGTAACCAGAAAGCAGGTGAAGGTTACCTTTACTATTTTTGTAATAAAAGTCTATTTAATGTTTCAGTGTTTCTTTGATGAAGATATCTAAGCACAATGTGCTGAGAGATTAAGTAGAATTGACTGTTATTGGTGAAAATTAGGATTTTTTTTTTTTTTTATTTCTGTCTTGTTGAACCTGGCCATTAAGTTGATGGCAAGGGTGCACTTGATTTCCCTAAAATAATTGAAACTGCATTTAACATAAGGGGATGCTTCCATCATAAGCATTATGGACTTGGATACTGTTCTATTTGAATTGATTCTATTAATATAATCTTTTCTACTTGGACACACAAGGACCCTTTTTGTGATGGATTGTTTGGCCATTGTCTTTTGAAAGGAAAAAGATTGTGAGGGATTGATTGGTGATCATATCATACAAGAGGAACCTTCCTTGTTTACTCTGACTATGTCATATTCTAATTCTGGAGTTTTTTATAAAAATTTAGGTATCAATGATCATAGTTTTGCTACTTTTCATTTGTGGTTTTCATATTAGTTATAAGAGGAAGTAGCTTTAATCTGATAGGATTTTATTTTCGGGGACTTAAATTAGTTCATGGGAACTTACCTTTAAGCATATTCAATTTGAAATGACAAGTTTATTTCGTGGCTCCCTTTCTAGACTTTTATCTATGGACGCTTTTCTCTGTCTTCTGTGTTAAGTTGATAAGTTATCTTCACTGATATATCATTTTGTTGAGTAACATAGACAAATACTAGGCTTGTTGTGGAGTTGTAATGTCTATGTGGTGTTGCAAATTTTAAGTGATCTGATGGACATTAATGACTGTATGTAGAAGCTTGAAAGATTTAGTTGAAGATTTCTTCTTATCTTGATATATATATATATGGAGAGAGAGAGAGAGATTGATTGTGAATTGGTTTGGTTCGTAGATTTTCGGTTATCAAAATCTTGAAATCAAAGGGTCTGCATGAGAATAGTTTTCACTTTAGTTCCTCTGTTTGCATAAATGAAAAAACATTTTTGGAGAAATTTGTTGTCAATTTTCAGAAAGATTTGCCTATAGTGCGAGATGTCTACAGTAGTTTGATCAATCGACAGAATGTAATATAATCTTGGAAGGATTTTGCTGGTGATTGTTCTAACTTTCAAGTTTTCTATTTCAATGCTGATTTTTGTTAGCCTCTTTTGTGTTGGTATTTTGAGTTTTATTTTTCTCGACGGTGAGACTTTTGGCCAGACTTTTATAGCACAATGATTTTGGATCAAGTATATAATCCATTTACTGGTGATTTTCATTTCAGTAAATTGGTTTATTTATTTTTGTTGTTAAACACCACATTTAGAGAAAAGTTCTATATTTTGTTGGCTTAGAGTAATTCTGTTGAATTCTATCTTGATTGTTTTTCTCTTGTTTTAAATGTGTTTATCAATTCGAGACCATTTGTTTGTGCTCACTAGTCTGTACCGTTATCACAATGCCACCAAATTAATAGTATATGAAAAGTTATATTCATACACATGTGTATCCATGAAAAATAATAAAAATAACTTATACACAACTAAAACTAGATTCATAATTCATTCATAAAATGTTCATGAATAAAATAATAAATCCATAATTATTCAATACAAACAAATTATCTAAGGAAATTCTCATTTTCATTTAGGTTATCTCCATGATCTTCATCATTTTCACCAATTGGAGAAACCTCCAAATCATCTATAGGTGCAGTAACACCACCTTTAGTGCCAGCTTCTTCAACTTCACTTTCTCCAACTTCAATTAAGATGTCTTCATATGAAGCATCCAAATTTGAATTTGCTTCATTCTATTCCCTGTCCATTTATCATCAGAAGCAAGATCATCAATGTTATAGTCTTTTGTTTTCCTAACCTCCTTTTGCTTTTGCAATCTTGAATTAGCTATCACAAATACCACATCATTCATGGTCTTTTGTTGTAAGCGATTTCTTTTCTTGGCGTGGACCTAAATAATTATAAAATTAATTAACATATTTAAAAAATAAGTATAAAATCAAGTTCATATCATAAATTAAAAGTCTTACCCTCTCAAAAGCATTCCAATTACGCTCACAACTGGATGAACTACGAGTCAAACTCAATATTCTAATTACAAACATTTGTAACTCTAGATGTTCATAATTATATGATTCCCACCATTGTGCTGGAGTTTTGGTTTTGAGTGTCCGTTGAGCTATTGGACTACCACAAAATCCAGACTTACTTTTGAAACTCTCAATCTGCTCATCAATCTTACTCATTTCATCAATGTCTCCCACCAACCTCTCCAAGTAGTCATACATTCCACGTTCCACCTCAAAATCAACTTTAAACTCAGGATCATAGTGCAACATGGGATTAAAGTAATAACCTGCAACATGTAATGGTCTATGCAATTGATTGTCCCATCTTCTATTAATGATTTTCCAAAAGGGAGTGTAGCTAAATAATATAAAAACAAATAAATTAATCACTAAACAAAGTCTATGTTTCTAAGAAAAAAACAAATTAGGAAATCAAATATAAGTGAATGGTAATTAAATATTATTACCTTTTACTAACTTCATTGAAAAGACTATATATCTTTTCTTTAGCAATATCCATTTCTTCATATATAAATCCCATGGCTGGTTTCTCATATGAATCGACCATGTGCAACACCTTAATTAGGGGCATAACACCCCTCAAACAATTCAAGATATTTTTCCAAAATCCCTTATCTAATATCAAATTCTCCACAAACCTTGTATCTCTAGTCTTGACAAATTGACTAGATTGCCACTCCTCAGATGTGAACATTCTAATAAGTGATCCTTTGTTATCATTCAAGCATCCCAAAGTTAAATAAGAAGTGGCGAAGCGAGTAATTGTTGGTCTAATCAAATTTGTCCCTTTAGTATATTTGTGTAACAATGAAATAAGACCACTTCTTGAATAGATGTAAGTGGTGATTTTCTTACCATTGGCTACTGCGTCATGGTGAAGTGATATTTTCTTCTCAAAATCTATCAACATTAAATCAATACAAGGGGCCGCACAAGGTGTCCAATATAATTTTTTTCTCTTTTGAATTAACAATTCTCCAACAACCTTGTAATTTGCAGCATTATTTGTTACAACTTGGATGACATTCTCTTCTCTAACCTCTTCAACAACATCATCCATCATCTTGAAAAATTTTTCAATTGTCTTGCATATGTTAGAAGCATCAATAGACTTCAAAAAAACAGTTTCCTTTGGACTATTTACTAGAAAATTAAGTATAGTCCTCCTCCTCCTATTTGTCCATTTGTATATCATTATTGTGCACCCATTCTTCTTCCAATATAGCTTATGTTCTTGCAAAACTGAACTTGTCTTTTCAACCTGTTGCTTTAAATATTTCACCCTAATTTCATGGTATGATGGTGGTTTAAATCTAGGACCATGTTTAGCCACCAACTCAAGCATCCTTATGAACTCTGCGCTCTTTGCTACATTAAATGGAATAACATTATTGTAGAAGAATAGAGCAATTTCTTGGCATGCATCTTCCCTTTCACTTTTCTTGGAAATGGAATTAATGTAGTTTGAGTGCCCCTCTTCTTGAAAATATTTGAAGATCCCTCACTTTCTTCTTGACAAAATCTTTTTTTAAGATTTTCTAAATCATCCATACTGCTCTCCCATAAAGATTCTTTAGCTATTGATTTTTTAATAAAGTTTTGCTGCAGCACAGAGACCATATTCAACATTACTTTCTTAACATCTTCAGGAACTGCTATGCATGCTCCAACATCCTTTGAAGTCCCTACTAGATGATGTTTCATCTATAAATTCCTCTTGTTAATACCTTCTCATAGTATTTACACTTGACATTTCTTGCTTTCCCATCAATAGAAAAACAATGATTCCATGCAGGATCAGTCCTTCTATTTCCTTTTCCATTTGATGTCATTTTTTCCTTTAAATATAAATATAATTATATATTAAATACTGTATAACAGCAGCTACCCAAAAAAAAAAAAATATATGGTAAATTGAACACATCGGTAACAAACAGAGCAGCGAAAATGAGTGGTGGCAACGAGCAGCGGTGGCGGTAATGAGCAGCGGCGAACAATGACTAGTAACAGCTAGCGGCAGAGGGAATAGAGGCAAAATGTGAGAAGAGTTAATGTTTAATTTTGTTTTAGCTTCGTTAGATAATGAAGGAGAGAAAATTCAGAGAATGGCGGGAATGAAAGTTAGCGTTTAATAACAAAGGAGATAGTGGGAATGAAAGTTAACTTTTGGCGCGGTTACTTTCTTATAACCCTAAATGAAAGGGTTTTATTTTGGGCTTGGGCCTTCAGAAAAGAGAAAAGAGGTGTGTTGTTTTTCTAAATGAAGGGAACCTAATTTGCTAAACCTAATTTTCGAGCACAGTCGTCACCAAAAACGTAACAGTCGTGATAGGGAAGATGATCGAGCCCGATGATCGCGAACATGCGAGCAAGCGCCGACCGCGAACGAGCGGCGCCAACCGTGACTAGCGACCTCGATCAAGTGGCGATTTCAAAGATGTCAGCGAACGATGACCGCAAGCGGCGCGAACTAGTGACTCGGGACGGCGAGCGATTCTCTGTTCTAGCGATCCGGCGCGGTGACTCATTACAATTTGCATAGGGAACGAGTTTTCTTCCGCGTCACCTCGATCTTCCCTCAAAACTCATTGACTTGTACGAGTAAGTGAGTATACACACGATTTTAACAACATTAGTTACCAAAAATCACATTAGAGTTTGTATGTTTTTGTTGGGCTACTTGATGGGCTTTATCTTGATGACTTCCTTTTCATTTGACATCTGTTGATCTATTATGGTCTATCAGAAGCATTGTTGATTATTAGAGCTATTGATTATTAGAGCATGTAGTGTGGATTAATAATCCATTTGTTTTTCTATAAAATCAAATTGAATTTTTCCATTAAAAAAATAATAAAATAAATAATTAATAATAAAAAACCGAAAATAACAAGAAAATAACAAAAATATCTTAATTTAAAACAACAACATCTAAAAATTAATAAATAAATAATAAATAAAAAATAATAAAAACAAATATAACAATAAAATAACTGCTTCTATACTTGATTTACAAGTTTTAAAATAAATATATAAAAAAAACTGTTTTGCTTAAATAAATAAAATAAAAATAGAGTAGTTAGATTTGTCTGTTAATGTTTTAAATAAATAATTAAAAATATATAACGGAAAAAAAAGAAAAAAACAGAAAAAAGAGAGGGTCTTTAATAAAAGGAGGGAGAACCATGATGAGAGGGAGGACTGAAAACAAACATATACTAGAGATAGAGAGAGACGAAAAAGAAATAGCAGTTGAGTAGAGAAAGAAGGAAACACAAAGGAAAATACTAGCTTTTTCAAACACTAGGTATGTTTCTATTCTTCTTGTTTATTTCTAAGTGTCTCTACGCATCCATGGGAGAATAAAAAATTAAAAAAAATTTGTCTTATGTCACCAACATGCATTTTCATAGATATATCAATTCGCCATTTTTCTGTATTATGTTCTTTCCTTGCATTTTTACCACACTTCCATCACACCACCCTGCACCGAAACACCTCCCACCAAGATTCGAACCCATGCAATGAAACTGGCGCCTTAGACCAACTAAGCCACCTTGACTTTGTTGTTACATTCTTCCAGAATAAATTCAAATGTCTATCAGTACTTGTTCTTCGCAAACCATTAAACTGCTCCCTGCAACCCCATATATTTAGACCTATACCCATAATTCTTTTTGTTTCCAGAAATACTCCTTTAGTTCTTTTTATAAAAAAAATAAAGAAAATAAAAAGTTGACATATTGTGTTTTTTTTTTCTTTTTTAAAGAAAATGTTTAACTTTTAACTATCCAAATTTTGATTTGAAAAGTTATGATGACTCGATTGAATTCTTAAAATGGTCGTTCGCACCGTACAAGAGTTTAATTCGGGAAGTTTTAACTTTGACTGGAATACCAAAAGACCGCACGCGTCTACGGTATCCAAATTTGAAGTTTTAACTTTGACTGGAATACCAAAAGACCGCACGCGTCTACGGTATCCAAATTTGAAGTTTACTTTAAAAAACATTCAAAATAAAAAATATATAAAATTTTCAAAACTAAAAAATATTAAACATTTCAACAATTAATTTTTCTAAAGAATTACGTAACCCTTGATTTTCTATCCTTGATAGAGATACGTAGGAGCGAGGTCAAATCCTTGTCGGGCCCTTTCTAAAAAAAATAAATATCTTTGTTTGTTATTATTTGCATTTTATTTCTTTCTTTTTATTTCTTTCTTGGGAAAATAAATGTTTTAAAAAAAATCACACTCAGATTACTTATTTAATTAAAGGTACTGTCTTAGAACGGGCGTTGTGGGGGTGCTAACATCTTCCCCACACGTAACCGACTCCCAGACTCGAAATCTGTTTTCGCAAACTTGCCTTATCTTGTTTTTTTGGTTTTCCATAGTTTTCCTTTAATAAATTATGGTGACGACTCCTCTGTTTTTAAAATAAAAATTAAATAATTTTGTTCGCCGTCGCCGTCGTGACCCTGGTTGCGACAGATGGCGACTCCGCTGGGGACTTGTTTGAGAGTCAGGCCAATTTGATTAAATAAGTAAAATAAGTGTGGTCTTCTGAATGTTTATTTTCCCTTTCTTTTGTATATATGATTCTTTTCTTCTGTATATATGTTATCATTACTGGAATATTGAACCTTAGGGTAGACGACATGCTATATCTGCCTGGAAACTTTTCTGGTTGTTTTGCAGGTGGGGGGTTGGGTGCATGATTCTCCCTTCACACACACACTCTTATGCATATATCATGAGTGGGATCCTAAAACCCCAGATCTGAAAAAGATTAAAATTAGAGGGATTCAGTGATACTGAAATGGATGTACTTCCTACTTCGGTTTTCATGAGAATCCCAACCAGAGTCTGTTCTCTTATCGCCTGTTCATAAGCTAGTTGGTATCCGACAGCTTTGGATAAAGTGGTAATGAGGACTATAGCTCTGGTGGCCTTTATACCTTTAAGGATTAGGAAACTTACCTTGTGAGGATGCATCTAAAGACCTTAGAACCCTAGGTGTTATGCTGCCAATTTTGTTTAGGGCACAAAGGGAGGTATATTGTGCTTCTCTATCCTCTACCCCATTTTTTAAAAAAAAAAAATTAATAATAAAAATACTTTTATCTATTGCATTAATTTTTTCTCATACAAAACATCCATTATCTTCATCATGACATATGAAGATTAGCTCAAGCTTTTCTTCATTGCATTGCATGCATGCATTTCTTTTTCTCATATAGTCTAAATTGTTTTCTTTTAAGGTCAGAAACTATAAAGTTGTGTTTTTGTCAACAAAAAAAAACATTTAATTACGTATCAAGTACACAACTTTATAATTTCTGGCTAGTTGCATTTTTTCGTATTTCACTTTTTAATTCATCTTAAATAAAAACAGAAAAAAAAAGCAATAACGACTAAATTCCCACGACATCCATATCGGACTCGCGCCAATCATCAAAGGATGGAAAATTGGGAGCAAGCAATAAGGCAATGCAGGATGAGATCGCTGAGTTGGAGGGTAAGATCAATCATATTTATGGCCTAAAAGATCAGTTGGATGAGATTCTCGAACATCTAAAGGTCATAAGCAACAAACCTGAAGCTACTACTAGAGATGAAGGGGTTCAGTCTTCAATTCCTCTTGCTTTTCAACCGGAGACATCACAAACCCGAGATCTTTATCAAGGGAATCAAACAAATCAAGAGTTCCCTCTGTACGACATGCCCATAAACTATGAACCACTCTATGAGGAAGGTGCGGAGCCTGAAACTATACTGCACGGTGTTAATCCTACTAATGCTAGAGGTCAGCCAGAGTTCATTCAAGTACCACCTGGTGGTCGTGGTGAAGATGTAATAATTAATAGAATACCGGCTATTACCCAACCCAGGGTTTTGGTTGGGACTTTGGGAGGTGAGCCCAAAATAGAAGTTGTAGCTCCGACTGCCGCAATTCTTGCTGATAGAGCAAAAGATAAGCTGGATGTCCTTGAGGAGAGATTGAGGGCAATAGAAGGTGGAGGTAGTTATGAGTTTGGAGATGCTGCCGGTTTATGCTTAGTACCGGGTGTTGTAATTCCCCCGAAATTTAAAGTGCCAGACTTTGAGAAGTACAAGGGGACCACTTGCCCTAAAAGGCATTTGACCATGTATTGTAGAAAAATGACAGCTCATGCACACAATGAAAAGCTCCTCATCCATTGCTTTCAAGATAGTTTGGGAGGTGTGGTGTTAAACTGGTATATGTACCTTGAACCGACTCGGATTTCGTCATGGAAGGATTTGGTAGATGCTTTCTTAAAGCAGTACAAATACAATATGGGCATGGCTCCAGACAGATTGCAACTACAGAATATGGCGAAAAAGAGTTCGAAAACATTCAAAGAATATGCACAGAGGTGGAGAGAGTTGGCCGCCCAAGTAGAGCCTATGCTATATGAGAAGGAAATGATTACCATGTTCATCGAGACGTTACAGGCTCCTTTTTATGAACATGTGCTCGGAAGCGTTTCTTCAAATTTATCTGATATTGTCACTATTGGAGAAAGAATCGAATATGGACTCAAGACCGGAAAGATAGCACAGGGTTCGCCTGCAACCGCCGGTGCTAGGAAACCTGGGTTCAATCATGATAAGAAGAAAGAGGGTGACGTTCAGGCGGCTTCTACTGCACCTTATTGGGGAGGATATCGGCCACAATATCTTCCTAATTATAGGCCCTCATCTGTGTTTGTTGCGAATGTCATGCCGGTTTACTCTCAAAATATCCCTAGGCCACCGACTGCATACAGGCCTCTGGTTACCACTAATAATGCATTTCAGCCCAATGTTGGAAGCCAGAGCTCTACTCAAGCACAGGGTCCAGGCTATAGACAGAAGAATAATAATTCGGGAGGGAAGGTTGTGAATTTTACTCCCATTCCAATGACTTACACAGAGCTGTTACCTGATCTACTAAAGAATGCGCTAGTGGCTATATGTCCAACAAGGATTAAACAACTACCATATTCCAGATATTACGATGTCAATGCAAATGGTGGAGAGGTTGGCCATTCAACTGAAAATTGTCAAGCCCTCAAATATAAAGTGCAATCTTTGATCGACTCGGGGTGGCTTACTTTTCAAGAGCAGAAGGCGAGTGTGGAAAAGACGCCTTCGAAGGTTCATGCTTCGACTAGCGCCAATATTGATCAGGTGGCAGTTATTGAGTAAGGGCATGGAGTTTAGAGCTTTAATCACGCGCACCCTTGTCTTCCTGATAAAGAAATTGACAATTGGGAATTTGTAGACGTACCTATGGTGTTTAGTAGTGATAAAATATTTTTGGTCAGCCTTATTGCTTTTCCTAGAGCTTTAGGGTATTTGTTTTCTTGGGCTGGTTTTTTGTTTTTTTTTCATTCTCAATTTGAATTATTTCCTTTTGAGAGCGCAGTATTGCGCCTTTGCATAATAAAATCGTATTTTCGTTTTCTTTTTAAACTTGAATACACCATGGGTTGTCTTCAAGATTTTCTCGAGGTCTAAAGGATGTCGTGGGATAAAAAAATATATATAAATAATAAAAAATAAAAAATTGCACAATAAATCATATTTATGAAATCATTGAATTTATTGATAAAAATAATAAAAAGATTTGACACAATTTTAAAGCTTGGCATAGAAAATTGATTTCTTTCATAATAGCATATTGGCATGCATGTGTTGGATATCCCCTTTGAGCCTTCTACCCAAAAATAAAAAAGGCGATTTGCCTCAGTAACATGTTTATTGCCCACTAAAACTAATAGTAAATATCATACCGGGGCAATCAATCAGATCTTTCACGTGGCCATGAATCTCAAGTTCTTTTCGCTAAAGGCATTAAAAAAAAAAAGAAAAAGAAATAAAAGTCCGTTAGATTGAAAACCCGCAAAGGGCGATCTAAGCAAAAGATAGGACGATGAAAAAAGAAAAATGACAAGTATTGGGAATCGCTGAAATCTGTTGCGGGAATTAATCTCTCTAAAAATCAAGCAATCATACTTCAAAATAATATATGGCCATGTTTGTTTATCCTGAAACATCATTAAAATTCCATTGCACCCTCTTTGAGCCTGAAAAATAAAAATTTCTTTCAAAAAAAAAATACCCTAAATAAGGATCATCAGTATGCTGAAATTCAGTTCAGGATAAGAGATCTATAAAAAATATATATAGAAAAAAGAGTAAAAAAAAGGGGGGCACATCAAAAGCTCCCGCATCAGAAATTAAAAAAAAAAAGAGAAATTTAAAAGAAAATAGGCATCATCAATTCAAACAAGGATGACTGACAAAATAGAAAGAGGAAAAATGAGCTCAGCAAGAACATGAACTACTCTGTGCAATACTTAGTTGATGGTCTTTGTTATAAAAAATGATAATAGCCGGTAAATAGTTTTTGAGCCTGTATATCCTTTTTCTTCAAAATCTTTTTTAACCCTGGCTACATTACAAGCCATTTAAAGTCCATATTGATTGAATAATGATTATCGATGATTTTTCCAGAGAATAGCCTTGCAATAGAGGAATGCGGCTGCCACTACAAGTCAAGTTGCAAAAAAAAAAAGAAAAAAAAAACAAAGAAAAAAAATACCTTTTGCGGAGAGGATAATACAAATTTGCTAACCAAATAAGAGTGAAATAGTGTCATTAAAGCATATGTACTGGAGCAATCCTTTCTTATATGTGTCTTTCCCATGTTCTTCTTCACCCTGGCTGAAATATTCATTGAAATCGGGGATACTTCTATGTGATTTAATCAGTATCAATTTATTACCCTGGTTTCATACTAAATCTATTTTTACCCATCTAACCCAACAAAATTGGCTATCCCTTTAAACCCTTATTTCTCATTTTTCAAAAAAAATAAAACAAAAAAACTGGGGCAACTCTGCTGCATTTATGGTCAACTCTCAGAGTTTGAAAGAGTTAAAATAAAGTCACCCTCCATACTTGGGGCAATTTCATTGCCTATTTGAAGTTTAGCACGTCATCACCGTATGTCCGTTCATCCACCCATTCCGACACATATGCATCAAAATGTTAGAATTGATTGTAACAATAATTTTGTGTCGAGAGTTAAGATTTGTAAATGTTTTTCCCAAAATGAAAGTTCAAAGCTCAATCAATGAATTCAATGATTCTATAAAAACATTTGGTTTAAAAAGAGCAAAATAGTAAATCAAAATCTTCATGCATTAAAAAAATTATTATTAAAAATAAAAAAAATCTCTCATGTGAGTCAAAATTTCATGCATCAGCATAAAGTCATGCATTCATACCCTAGTGGAAAAGTCAAACCTGCATTCAAGACATTAAAAAATACATCATGCATTCATAGATACATTCAAAGCAAAGGCAAATCATAGATTCTCACGCATTCAAACATCCATTCATTTAAGAAAAATCATAAATTGAATTTTAAAAATGTGGTTCCATGATCCCCTGCAGAAGCAAGGTCTTGACCATTCTTTATTTTTTGACTCCCTGCAGAAGCAAAGTCACAGTTATTTAAATTTGTTAATGTTGACCCCCTGCAGAAGCAAGGTCGCATTTGTTTTTGGTACTTGATCCCCTGCAGAAGCAAGGTCTTGACCATTCTTTATTTTTTCGACTCCTTGCAGAGGCAAAGTCACAGTCATTTAAATTTGTTAATGTTGACCCCCTGCAGAAGCAAGGTCACATTTGTTTTGGCACATAATCCCCTGCAGAAGCAAGGTCTTGGCCATTCTTTATTTTCGACTCCCTGCAGAAGCAAAGTCACAGCCATTTAAATTTGTTGATATGTTGACCCCCTGCAGAAGCAAGGTCGCATTTGTTCTTGGCACTTGATCTCCTGCAGAAGCAAGGTCTTGGCCATTCTTTATTTTTCGACTCCCTGTAGAAGCAAAGTCACAACCATTTAAATTTGTTGATATGTTGACCCCATGCAGAAGCAAGGTCGCATTTGTTCTTGGCACTTGATCCCCTGCAGAAGCAAGGTCTTGGCCATTCTTTATTTTTCGACTCCCTGCAGAAGCAAAGTCAAAGTCATTTAAATTTGTTGATATGTTGACCCCCTGCAGAAGCAAGGTCGCATTTGTTTTGGCACTTGATCCCCTGCAGAAGCAAGGTCTTGGCCATTCTTTATTTTTCGACTCCCTGCAGAAGCAAAGTCACAGCTATTTAAATTTGTTAATGTTGACCCCCTACAGAAGCAAGGTCACGTTTGTTTTTGGCACTTGATCCCCTGCAGAAGCAAGGTCTTGACCATTCTTTATTTTTTCGACTCCTTGCAGAGGCAAAGTCACAGTCATTTAAATTTGTTAATGTTGACCCCCTGCAGAAGCAAGGTCACATTTGTTTTGGCACATAATCCCCTGCAGAAGCAAGGTCTTGGCCATTCTTTATTTTCGACTCCCTGCAGAAGCAAAGTCACAGCCATTTAAATTTGTTGATATGTTGACCCCCTGCAGAAGCAAGGTCGCATTTGTTCTTGGCACTTGATCTCCTGCAGAAGCAAGGTCTTGGCCATTCTTTATTTTTCGACTCCCTGTAGAAGCAAAGTCACAACCATTTAAATTTGTTGATATGTTGACCCCATGCAGAAGCAAGGTCGCATTTGTTCTTGGCACTTGATCCCCTGCAGAAGCAAGGTCTTGGCCATTCTTTATTTTTCGACTCCCTGCAGAAGCAAAGTCAAAGTCATTTAAATTTGTTGATATGTTGACCCCCTGCAGAAGCAAGGTCGCATTTGTTTTGGCACTTGATCCCCTGCAGAAGCAAGGTCTTGGCCATTCTTTATTTTTCGACTCCCTGCAGAAGCAAAGTCACAGCTATTTAAATTTGTTAATGTTGACCCCCTACAGAAGCAAGGTCACGTTTGTTTTTGGCACTTGATCCCCTGCAGAAGCAAGGTCTTGGCCATTCTTTATTTTTCGACTCCTTGCAGAAGCAAAGTCACAACCATTTAAATTTGTTGATATGTTGACCCCCTGCAGAAGCAAGGTCGCATTTGTTCTTGGCGCTTGATCCCCTGCAGAAGCAAGGTCTTGGCCATTCTTTATTTTTTGACTCCATGCGAGAGCAAAGTCACAACCACTTTTTATTTTTCGATCCTCTACAGAAGCAAGATCTCCTCATTTCTTTTCAGCACATGATGATACCCGAACAAATTCAGTGTCTCTATCTTTACTTAGTTTTTACTTTGATAATATGAAATTTTTCTCAAACTTTCATATTATCATGTAAAACTTAAGTAAAGAGGGACAACTGTCAACACCCGATTTTGTCCGGGTAATTTTTTTTAAATTAAAGTATGATGATAAAAATAATTTTTTTTTAAAAAAAAGAATAATAACATAAAAAATATTTATTAGTTTAAGTTTTCTTGAAAAATAATGATAACAATAAAATAAATAAATTTGAATTTTTCCATTAATAAAAATAAAAAAAATAAATTTTTCCATTAAAAATAATAATAAAATAAATAATTAATAATAAAAAAACGAAAATAACAAGAAAATAACAAAAATATCTTAATTTAAAACAACAGCATCTGAAAATTAATAAATAAATAATAAATAAAAAATAATAAAAACAAATATAACAATAAAATAATTGCTTCTATACTTGATTTGCAAGTTTTAAAATAAATATATAAAAAAAAATTGTTTTGCTTAAATAAATAAAATAAAAATAGAGTAGTTTAGATTTGTCTGTTAATGTTTTAAATAAATAATTAAAAATATATAACGAAAAAAACATGTCACCAATATGCTCCACCGAAACACCTCCTACCAAGATTCGAACCCATGCCATGAAACTGACACCTTAGACCAACTAAGCCACCTTGACTTTGTTGTTACATTCTTCCAGAATAAATTCAAATGCCTATCAGTACTTGTTCTTCGCAAGCCATTAAACTGCTCCCTGCAACCCCATATATTTAGACCTACACCCATAATTCTTTTTGTTTCCAGAAATACCCCTTTAGTTCTTTTTATAAAAAAAAGAAAGAAAATAAAAAGTTTTGACATATTGTGTTTTTTTTCTTTTTTTAAAAAAAATGTTTAACTTCTAACTATCCAAATTTTGATTTGAAAAGTTATGATGACTCGATTGAATTCTTAAAATGGTCGTTCGCACCGTACAAGAGTTTAATTCGGAAAGTTTTAACTTTGATTGGAATACCAAAAGACCGCACGCGTCTACGGTATCCAAATTTAAAGTTTTAACTTTGACTGGAATACCAAAAGACCGCATGCGTCTACGATATCCAAATTTGAAGTTTACTCTAAAAAACATTCAAAATAAAAAATATATAAAATTTTCAAAACTAAAAAATATTAAACATTTCAACAATTAATTTTTCTAAAGAATTACGTAACCCCTGATTCTCTATCCTTGATAGAAATACGTAGGAGCGAGGTCAAATCCTTGTCGGGCCCTTTCTAAAAAAAATAAATATCTTTGTTTGTTATTATTTACATTTTATTTCTTTCTTTTTATTTCTTTCTTGGAAAAATAAATGTTTTAAAAAAAATCACACTCAGATTACTTATTTAATTAAAGGTACTGTCTTAGGACGGGCGTTGTGGGGGGTGCTAACACCTTCCTCACACGTAACCGACTCCCGGACTCGAAATCTGTTTTCGCAAACTTGCCTTATCCTGTTTTTGGTTTTCCATAGTTTTCCTTTAATAAATTATGATGGCGACTCCTCTGTTTTTAAAATTAAAAATTGTTTTGTTCGCCATCCCCGTCGTGACCCCGATTGTGACATATGGGAGATGTAGCAGGATGTTATATATGTAGGTTATCTGGTTGAAAGATGAGTTTTTTGACTGAGTTGTTGCTTTTATCAATCTAGCCTTCCATTCTAGTTTTTTTATTGGTGTTGAACATGCATGTTATTATATACTTTAAGGTTGGATTCTTTGTTGAGTTTGTGTTGCTTAAGAGTATTTCATTGAATTGTTTTGATTTCTTATAACTCTTAATTGTAGTGCTCTTAAATTTATAACACTAGTACAAAAAAACATTTTCTACATCGATTCTAGAGGACATTTTATGTCAGTTCTGGAACTGACATTGATGCAGACAACGTTTAAAGTCTTTGACTTTTTATGTCGGTTCTATAACCGACATTGTATATGCATATATTACATTAGTTGATAAATAAATCACTGACATAAAATATCAGTCAAAATAGCACTCTAAAAGAGATACTACGTCAGTTGTGGCTCCCAACCGACGTAGTATTTACCCTATTACTTCGGTTGGGACCCCACAACTGACATAATAGGGTTGTTTTGAAAAAAAAAATTTAGAAAAAAATCCAGAATTTTCCAGAATCGCTTTGATAAATCTTCGATACATACAAAGAAAAATCACAACAATTTTTAGAACTTTTTAACAAGTATAAATAGGTGAAATAGTAGGCTAAAATCTAAAAAAATTAAAATATATATATATAAAAAAATTAAAAAATAGTGTAAACGATGAAATTTTGAAAAAAAAAATTGAAATCCCTTTTGGGATGGCCCAGGAGCTTCGTTATGCAATTTCGAGAAACTTTCATTTTTGGAGCGTCTCAATCCGAGCTCTCTATCAAAAGTTATGGTCATTTGAAGTTTTTTCGACCAAAAATATTTGAAATCCAAAATCTATGATACAAACATCCAGAAAGCTTTACAAGCATACAAAGATAAGAAAACATACCTCTTGTAGACAGTGAGAGCAAAACCAATGAACACAAATTGACCCAAACGAAATCTACCAAAACTAGAGAATGCAAAAATGGAGTGAATGAAAGCACAAAAGACAATGATAGCAATGGAAAATGGGAGAGAACAACACACGAGGAAGAACACCACATACCAGTGAGAACTTGAGCAAGAAAGCGAGACAAAATGTAAGAGAGAATGCGTGAGAGAGAAAATGACAACGTGAGCGAGAGAGAACTGTGAAGAAACAGTGCGTACAAGAGTGAAAATGAGGCAGGGAGACAAAAAGTGTAAGAGTAAACATAGTGTGGGGGAGCATAAAAATAAAGGGCTATTACGTTGGTTATCACTCAATAACCGACGTAATAGGATACAACATCGGTTTTGGGGGCCAACCGACGTTGTATCTAAACCCTAAATTCAAAATTTGAAAATTTTAAAATAGCGAGAGAGATACTACGTTGGTTAAGCAGTAGAACCGACGTAATATCCTCCTTATGTTACGTCGGTTCTACTGTTTAACCGATGTAGTATCTACCCCGCCATTTTAAAATTTTCAAAATTTGAATTTCTATTTTTTTTAGTCTTTTTCTATGTTGGTTATTTGTGGAACCAACGTAAAATATGGTATATTATGTCGGTTTTGTGTAAACCGACGTAATATCTCTTCAAATATTTACAAAAATACTACTTTATTTTTGGTTATGTCGGTTTGAGTTTTAACCGTCATTATACGCTGATGTTGAATAATATTTTTCTACTAGTGTAATTTTTTCTGTGTTGGTGGTTCCTGGCAAATTTTAGTTGTTGCTACGATTATTTTTGAGTTGGGTGTGAGATCAGACTTGTATCTTAACTTTGGACTGAGAATTTATAGTTATATAGGCATACACTATTACTGAAGTACTTACTGTTTTGTTTTTTCTTTTTATTGGCACTTGGTGTGTTTTTTACATAGGTTGGGATAACTTTATTATCCCTTTCATTATATATTCTTTATTGCTGACAAAAAAAACAAGTAAAAACATAAACAATACATAACTTTTTAAATTTAAAAGGACTTCCTTTATTGTTTAAGTTGTCTTCAATTTTTTTTCCAACTTGTACACATAGGTTTTTAAAGCCACTAGCCATTAAAAAAAAAAATTAGTACTCCCTCTTCTAAATATCAATAATTGTATTTCATTAGAAAAGTACTCACATGCTAAATTTATTTTATTATTTTGATGTGGTTATGTGGTTAGAATTCGTAGGAAATATATGTTTTTATATAATTGAGGTGCCCAAAAAGCTTATCAATCTAATTAAAAATACAATAAATTTAAAGAATATCAATTTGATAGGAGATAATTAATAGAAAGATAAAAAAAAAAGAAATGAAGTTTAATATGATTTGACATATAGTAACTATATCTACATCCATAACTAATTTAAAAAATATTTTATTTTGACGTATCTAAAACCTTTATAATGTATTGCTTATATAAGAACTTAGGAAAAAATATCCTTCAATATTTGATGACGTGACATTAAGATCAAACTCTACAATACTAATAATTCTTTCACTTGGAGTTTTATTTATGTTAACACCTAGTATAGTGTTTTTAATTATCCTTGAATGTCGATTAAAGCAAAGCAAAACCTCAACTCATCAATTGAGAAAGTCTTGGTCAACATATCAGTTGGATTCTCTGACCATGAGATCTTCAATAAGGATAAATTTCAATCACTTATCAAGTTTCTAATAAAATGATATTTCAACTCAATATGTTTGCATTTAGAATGAAAGGTTAGAATTTTAGTAAGACATATAACACTTTGATTGTGACTAAGCAACGAAGAATCATCTTGCTCCTCCCCTAATTCTTTAGAAGGGTTCTTCAGTCAAATAATTTCCCTGGTTGCTTTTGAGGTAACTATATACTTGGCTTTAGTGGTTGAGAGGGAAACTCTACCTTAGAGCTTATAGTTCCAACTAGCAGTAGTTTTACCCAACGAGAAAGTGTAGCATGTTGTGTTATTTTGTAGTATCCAAATCTATTCCCAAATCAAAAAAAAAAAACTCTTATAAAGTGAGATTTTTTATTCTAAAATACAAATGCATCCTTGAAGTGTCATTCAGATAAATCGATATCCATTTCACATCTTTCCAATGTTTCTTTATAGGATTCGAGATAAACATGCTCACAACTCTCACTCCATGTACTATGTCAAATTTGATACATACCATGATATAGATCAAGTTCCCTATTATAAACATATATGGTACTTTAGACATGTAACTTTCTTCTTTGTTTATATGAGAAGATTACCATTTTGAAAACTTTAAATGAGTACCCAAAGGGGCATTTATGATCTTTGTATTTTCAATATAAGTTTGTTAAGCAATTTTTTTATACATCTCTATATAGACAACTTCAAAATACTTTGTGGTCTATTTATGGAGATTCTCATACCACAAATTTATTCAACTTTTTTAATTTCCTTCGTACTATATTAGACAATTAACATGTTATCAACACACACCAAGAATAATATAATTGTCAACGTATTTCTTAACATAACGATTATATTCTTTATATTTGTCTAATTTTAAATTGCTCATAAATTTGTTAAACTTCTTGTACCATTATTCCAGTATTGTTTCAAGCTATATAAATTTTTAGAAAGCTTGCATACAAGATTTATTTTCCTTGTACTTCAAAACCTAATGTGACATAAAGAGTTCTTCCTTTGGATCCATATGTAGGAATGCAACATTAACATCTAACTACTTTAGATGAAGAATTTTTCCAACTACAATACTCAAGATAACTCTTATGGTAGTCACCTTGATGAAAGAAAATCTTTATGAATCGATTCTTTATTTTTATTAAAATCCTTTTACTACGAGTCTGACATTATGTCATTTATTGTCATTGATTTATTCTCTTAACCTGCTATTCTATAGAGTCTTCTTTCCATCCAATAACTTGGTAAAAGACCAATTTTTATTCTTTTGAAGATATTTCATCTCATCTTTCATTGCTAACTCTCACTTAATAGAATCATATCCCTTAATAGCCTCAGAAAAATACCTTGGGTCACCAACATCATTTAGGTCACCAACATCATTTAGGTCACCAACATCATTTAACAACAAGTAATGCAATGAAGAAGAACACTTGTGTGGTGTTATTATTGTTATGTTATATCTTGTTATTTGGGTCTCAAAAGCTTTTGACATTGTTTTTCATTTTGGTTTTTACTCAAGCTCTACCTTTGTAGCATGCCTTTTATTGACTACATCACTTTCTGAAATTTCTTCTAATGTTACTTCCTCATAAGGCTCTGATGTTTACCTGCACTTATGGATTTTGTAGACTTGCCTTTATAGATCATTTTTTCATTAAAAAGTAACATTTTGGCTTATAGTGATTTTCTTTCTTTTGTCATCCCATGTAGTCATACATATCAGATTCATAACTAATGAAATAACATTGTTTTGCCTTAAGTTCTAATTTATCTATGTTATTAAAGTCTATCAAAATATATGAGACACAACCAAAAACTCTCATATTAAATAATTTACCTCATTTTCATATCATATTTCTTTAGGTAACTACTATTTTAAAAGAACTTATGGTCCTTTATTTATGAGATAGGTCATTGTATTTATTGTGTTTGTTAAAAATACCTTAGATAGGCTTGATTGGATCCTCATACTTAACTCTCTTGTTCAAGGTTTTCTTTTTATTCTTTCAATCACACCATTTTGTTACTGTATTCCTGCTAATCTCTTGATTAATTTGATTCTATTTTCAAAAAAACAATTCCTTGAATTTCCCATTGCCACATTCTCTACCATTATTTGATTTTAGATTTTTAACCATTCAACTTGTCTGAATTTCAACCTCGTTTTCCACTTTTTAAACACAAAAAAACACATATTTTTTTAAAATAAACCCATACTTTTCTTCTAGAGTCACTAATGAAGGTTATATTATAGTGTGAGCCTTCTAAGAAATTTCACTAGAGCTGGTCCTAAATACATGAATGCATCAATTACAGCCTTTTAATTTTAGATGTCTTATTTGGTTTAAATAAGTTAACATTTTTCCACTTTCTAAAGATACAATGTTCACAAAGTCCAACACCAACATGGTTCAAGTTAAATAGTTTACCTTTAGACACTATGAACTTTATTCCTTTTGACTTATATGTTCAAGTTTATGATGTCATAAAGAGAAACTCTTGACAACCTTGTGACTATTATTATATCATCATCTACAATCATGTAAAGAGACCCTCTTCCCACCAGTAAACACTAAATTGTCTTTCATTACCTTTTAAGTTCCATCTCCAAAGAAGTATAAGGTTCTTTATCATCCAACTATCATCTAGATATTAAGTTTCTGTTTAAGGCAGAAATATAATTAGATACTTCTAAAGAAAGTATAGTAACAAAGTTATACTTAAACTGATATATATATATATATATATATATATATATATATATATATATATATATATATATATATATGTGTGTGTGATTATTATTTTTCTATTTTTTCTCATAATTATTTTTCAAATGAATAAATAAATTAAAAATATTTTTGTTTTATTTTTGTTTAAGAGTCAAATATTTTTTGAGCTCTTTTAATTTTACATTTTGATTAGAAATAGATTGATCACAAAGTATCGATATATTTCAAACTTTTAAATGATACGTTCATTTTATAAATCTTATACTTTTCATATAAGACAAAGTTTAAAAACAAATCTTAAATATTTTTAATGTTGTTCACAAATTATAATTGAAATTTTATTTTAATAATACTCACGATAAATAATTAAATTAAATGAAAACCTAAATTTTCAATATAAAGATTTGGTTAATATTAAAGTCATTAGAAAACTATATAATCTTTTTCATTTTATTTACTTAAAAAAATATGTTAATACGAGAAAAAATGTAGTGATTTACTATATATATAATAAATTTGATTTCAATGATAAAAAAGTAAATTCTAGATATACAAGTTTAGACTTACATATAAAATAATAAGTCACTAAATCACTAAACCACCACAAACATAACATAACGCAATATCCCAATATCCTAATCTCATCATGCACTAGGCAACATCATATTCAAAGAAGTACATAAGGAATGATATATAATTGTTTACATGATAATGCTTACAATGACAAAAACTAAAGTGTCCCGGTCACCTCTCAACCATATGTTGCTTCACCCTTGTCCTTAATGGGTCCTATAGAGAACTCAAACATCATGTCATATATAGCCAATTAAACCACATAGTTACTTTTGCAAAACCACATGTAATGTTTTTGCAGTGTAGTATAACTTTCAATGAATATGACTTCACAGGAAACATTTTCATACTTTTGCATATAGTAGCCAATGCTTTTGCAATGCATTAACTTTCAATGAATGTGGTTGGCTTCATAGACAATATTTTCATTCCTTTGCATAGATTAATCAATATTTTGCAATTTGGTAGTTCAAGTGTAATCAATATGACTCCAGAAAAATATTAACATGAAAAAAATTGTGTGAAAATATACTTTGCATGACTATAACAGTTGATGTAACTTTAAATTAAGGACAAATGAGAAATTTTCAAGTGTCAAATTGTCTTTCACCCCAAATTATATCTCTTGTCTAGGAGGTTTGTCACTTCATAATGAATTCAAATCAATATTCATCCTCTCACAGATCTTCTCCATGCACATGAAATCAATAGATATATATAAAGGTTAAAGAGAGAAAACAATAAAATATTTATTTTAAAAATTTGTTATTTTCTTTTAAGTATTGAAAAATTAGATAATTATAAGAGGAAGGAAATTATAAACTAAATTATACTTCTGATATTTTTTATTTTTTATTTCTGAATTATATATATATATATATATATATATATATATATATATATATTATTTCAATGAATTAAATTATTTCTTAAATTTAATTCATTGAAGTAATATAAAATAATTTGATCAAAATAATATAAACAAAATATTTGTTAAGTTTAAATATTTACCTAAATTTCAGAATTTTCAAAATTTAAATTATACATAAACTTATTCTGATAAAATTATAATTCAATTGTAATTATTATACATGGTCAACTAGTTCGACAAACTACTAGTACTTCAAGATATGTGTATAAAAAAATAGTAAAAAGAATCACATTTTATTTGTTATAATAATCAGTTACATTTATTACAACGTTTTGCAATACAATACATACAATAAAAATAAACATTAAAACATATAATTAATTAATTCAAACAAATAATAAGATACCTCATTTTATGATTTGAAAAACTACTTTATATTTCTAAAATTATTGATAAAAAATAAAGTAAAAAAAAAATCATTGATTGCATCCAAAATTCAAGTTGTAAAAAACAATCTTGACAGTTCTAAATAAATTTTATATCTCTTTTAATAATTTATCTAGAGTTAAGTAAATTTACTTATCTTCATCAATAAATTTTATAAATATTACTTGTCCATAAGAATAATCTCCTATGACGAAGTAGATTAACAAGAAAATCATATAAAACTCTATGTTATGAAAAACATTTAATAGTTTAGGTAGATTCCGCCTCTTATTAGTATCTTCTTCTTATTCTTATAGTCATCTCTTCTAATTAACTTGCTAGTTAAATTATTAGTGTTGAGACATTTACAAAATAATTTTAAATATTCAGAGTATTTACTTTGTTCTCAAAAATGTTTTCTTAAACATATATTTGATATAAAATTAAATTATTATATTTTAATAAATCTTATCAGAATTGGTTGAATTTGAACAAAACTGCATCTGCTCAAGTATAATATGACCATTTTAGCAGTTGCTTTAACAAAGTTCTTCATTGGATAATTAAAGAGAAAACTTTCACCCTCGCCCTTGTCTGACAGATTTTTGTATTACTGAAGAAGTTTGAGAAATATAATTATAATATCGGGTTGACATGGTTTTAATGATGAAAATGTGTTTCATACTTTGACATGCATATATAGTAAGATTATAACAATGATCTGATGCATATGTACTACAGTGATAAATATCTAATATCTAATACAGTGATAGATATCTAATAGTAATACAATTCCTATAAATGAAATTATGAATTCAGTGAAATTAAAAAGTGTTTGAAACTTAAAATTGTTCACCAGTTAATATGTATAGCATTTGGTATCTTATTCATCTCCATCTCTCTATATCTGCTTATAACATTTTTTATCTTTTTAATTTTACTGATCAAAATAATGAGGGGTAAGTGATGTTAATAAGAGTAATTAATAAAAAGAAAAAAAATTTACTTCAAAAAATTATTTTTATAAATTATTTTTTCCTTTACATGATTATTTAAAAAAATAATTTTTTAATTTATTAATATTTTATTTATGATATTCATTATTCAAAACTCAATCATTTCAAATATATAAAAAACTTTCCATTAACTTTTTACAATTCTCTCTTTCCTCTTTTTTTCATAAAACTTTCTTATTTACATATTTTTCTAATTTATAATTAGTTCAAATATATGTATTTCTAAATAAATATTTTTTTTATATTTACTTGTCTAAATTATTATATTTGTATACACTTATTTTTCAAAATAAATATTTTTTTCAAATCAATTATTTTCTAGAAAATAAATCATCTTCTTCAAAAAAAATCCTTTCTCCCTTTATTTTCTAAATAAAAAAAAAATTCAACATGGAATTTAGTTTCCCTGTTCTCATCCAAGTTCAAAGTTCGGCTCTTATACAGGACTGTGAAAATGACGCCTTTTGGCAAAAAAATCTCAATGTACATCACCTTTTTTTTTATAAGATTTCAACTAAACAACACTGAATAGTACAAGAAAGTAAACAAATATCATTTAATAATACTTAAATTCAAATAATACATTTATAATGTCAAGAACTAAATAGCAGATATGATATCTTTAAAATAGATGATGAATGTGATGTTTCAAGTTTGAGTCATAGAAGTAATTCATGAAAAACATGTCAAAATAATTTGAGGGGTGATACTTTCACACCCATAAATTAAAATTAATTTATTTTATTTAATTTATTCAAGTATAAAATTAATAATTAAGATTATTAATAACGATCTAATGCATATCTAATAGTGATAGATATTTAATAGAGTAACAAATTATCCCATACCAAAAAATGAAAGTTAAAATTCTTTATATATATCATTCATTGAATTGATTAAATATATATAATTATTTCAATAAAATTTAATTTATTCAGTATTTTATTTATTTTCAATTTTTAAGTGTATTTTATCACACAAACTTAAGAAAACAGCGTAAATTAAAAACTGATGTAAATGAACAAAAATCGATGTTTATTTGTTAAAATAGTGTTGATTATATAATAGACGTTAAATTCTTGAAAGTTAGTTGAAGTTAGCATCATTCTAAACGACGTTATAACCGAACAAGAAAAGAAAGAGATAACATTAGTTAATATAATAGATAAAAGATTTTGAAACCAATATATTAACGTATTTTTCGTTGTTATTTGCCAAAAGAAATATTCCATTTTAGATATATAAACAAATTTCAACACAATAATTTTCAAAGATAAAATCAAAATCAATTTCAGAGAAAAATTAAAACAAATTTAAGATAAAACTTACCTGTTTATGATATTTCTGGGAACTCTGGATGAACAAAAAGCAAAAAAAAAAAAACCACTTACATAGGCATGCATTCAGTTCATCTTTGTTAAGGAATCAAAGTCATCAACCTCAAACACAAGCACTCCTAAAGTTAAACACTTACTATTGTCCAAGTCATCCTAAAGATGAACATTGTGAACAAAAACCATGATAAGATGAATCATTGCGTAAAAGAATCACCGCGAAGAACCAACATCGTCCAAGCTGAAACCACTACTGCGAAGATGAAAGGTCATTTAGGATACCACCAATACGCAGAGGAGAGCATAGGAACAATGGTGGAGGAGAACATAGGGAGAGTAGTGAAAGAGGACGAAAGATGAACAACCCAAACCAACATAACTAAAATCAATCACAGTTGAAGGAAAATTTTAAAGTTGGATTAAAGATTGAAGGTAAAGATTGAATGAATGGAGGCTAAACGAATCTATGCCCCGAAGAAGAAAATGAACACAAACAAAATGAAATTGAAAAAATTTACTCTAAAAATTATCGATCTTAGCGTGAGCCAAGTCAATGTTAGCAACCTAAGCCTTTAGCGTCGACTAAGCCAATACAATACATTAATTTATTATTTAAATTTAAATCTCTTAATTTAATTTTAATTAAATACTTTAAAATAAATTTAAAGAAAAAGCATAAATCACAGTTATTTATCTATTCTGTTATAGTGTTTATAAAATTTTTAATCTTTTTATTCCTGTGAAAATAGTGATCAAAATAACATTGAGTAAGTGATGATAATAAGAATAATTAAAGTAATTAATAATAAACAAAAATGTTACTTCAAAAATTTATTTCTATAAATTATTTTTTTCCTTTGCATAATTATTTTAAAAAAAATATTTTTTTCAATTTATTAATATTTTATTTATGATATTCATTAGTAACTTCAAATATATATAAAAAAATTTCCATTAACTTTTTACTATTCTGTCTTTCTTCCTTTTTTTCATAAAACTTTCTTATTTACATATTTTCCTAATTTACAATTCCTTCAAATATATGTATTTCTATATAATTATCTTTTAAATATTTACTTGTCTAAATTATTATATTCTATACACTTATTTTTTAAAATAAATATTTTCTTACAATTTTTTCAAACCAGGTAGTACCTTTGTGCTGCTGCTGTTTCAAGCTCGAGTCACAGAAGTAATTCATGAAAAGCGTGTCAGAATAATATAATTTGACCGGTGATACTTTTACACCCATAAATTAAAATTCATTTACTATACAACTTAAAATATTATTATTTTAATTAAATTTATTTGTTTTTAACTTAAAATATCGAAATATATTATTCTATTATTAAAATAATTATCAATTTCTTGAAGAATGTCTTTTTCAAATAAATATTTTCTTGAAGTTTACATGATCTGTATTAATAAATAATATTTCTAGAACCAGTCTTGCCTTCCCATGTGATATCTTAAGATCTTGAAAGTTTATATTATCATCATCCACCCACTTTTATTAATATATGAGTTATAGATTAAATTATTAGATAAAAGTGATTGTAGGACACCGTAGTATAAATTTGGTTATCATATCATATATCTCTATCATATAAGCATTTCTGGCAACTAAGCGCTACCAAAAGCAATGATCTCCTTTGTAGTGTTTGTTTTCGTCACGATCCTTTTCATCTTCTCATCGGTCAAACAGTTGAGAAAACCTTCTGCAGAAAAGAGATGGCGGCTACCTCCAGGACCAAGGAAACTACCCTTCATTGGCAACCTCCACCAGCTTGGAACGTTGCCCCATCAATCCCTTCAACGCCTTTCACGTAAGCATGGACCTCTCATGTTCCTGCAGTTGGGTTCCATACCCACCTTGGTGGTCTCTTCTGCTGACATGGCTAAAGAGATCTTCAAGAACTATGACCCAGTTTTCTCTGGGAGGCCTCTACTACACGCGGCGAACCGCATAGGATACGGTTCAGGCGTGAGTTTTGCACCCTACGGTGACTACTGGAGGGAAATGAGGAAAATCATGATGTTAGAGTTACTGAGTCCGAAAAGGGTTCAATCGTTTGAAGTTGTGAGATCTGACGAGGTCAAACTTATGCTTCAGGCTATTGCTCTCTCTCCTGCTCCTGTCAACCTGAGTGAACTGATCCTTTCCCTAACCAACAACGTTGTTTGTCGGGTTGCTCTTGGCAAAAGGGATAGGTGTACCGATGATGGAAATAAGGTTTACAAAATGCTTAAAGAAACGCAGCACTTGTTGGGAGGGTTCTTTGTGGATGACTTCTTTCCAGGGCTGGGGTGGCTCAACAAGTTCAGTGGCCTTCAAAGCAGACTAGAGAAGAATTTCAGAGACATGGATAGCTTTTATGAGCAAGTGATTAAGGAGCATGTTGTTGAATCTTCTGAGAGAGCAGGAGCAGATCATGAAGATGTTGTGGATGTGCTGCTTAAAGTTCAGAAGGATCCCAATCAAGTCATTGCCATCAGCGACAACCACATCAAGGGTGTACTAGTGGTGCGTTTATGACATATTATTATCATAATAACAGCTGAAAAACAACAACTTAATAACTAATGTATTAATTTTTAATTAATTTTTTAATTGAATTACTTATATATTATTATATTATTAAAACGAGCTTTAAAGATATCAAATTGTCATTTTTACTTACTTTATACCAATTTATTTAACTTCTAATAATTGTATTATAGACATATCATATCTTAGATGATTTTAATAAGAACTCTCATTATATATATATATATATTTCTTATTCTCATGACTCAAACTCTTATTTCAGACTCAAAAAGCTCATTTAAAATTCAAAGTCTGTATCAAAATGTCATTATTTTAATTTATTTGAGAATCATCTTTTTATTTAAGACTTTTTTTATAAGTTTTGTTTAAATATATAAATTTTATAAGACTTATACTTTTATAATTTTCATTTACACTTCAATTTAAGTTGAATTGTTATAAAATAAAAGTAAATTTTTATTCTTATAATCTATAATACTATTTAAAATTTTCTCATACTAATATTTTTTGTTAAATCTAATTCTTGAACTTAAAACTCTTGTACTAACATTGAATATACACTAAAATATTTTTTCATCAATTTATTTTTTTTAAATGTGAAAAGGATGATCTTCACTTGTCCTTTTTAGAGAATTATTAATGGTATATTTTGTTGGTAGGTAGACAAAGACGCACTTGGAACACTAACGGCATATATGAGTTAAATAGGAAATAAAAATAAGCAAAAAATGATTTTAGGTTATTTAATAATACAAAAATGAAATAAATTTTCCTTGTAATGAAAAAATAATATAATATATATGCGTAAAATATTAATAAAATAATTAATTATTTTCATTGTACAAAATCAATTTTATTTTCTCCATTTAAAAGTAAAAGTGGAGATAGAATCAATAATATATGATCAATAGAAGAGAGGTAAGAGGGTAATTTAAAAAATATATAAACATTTTTTTATTTTTTTTACCTCATCATCCTATCTCAATTTTTATTTTATGGTTTATATATGTTTTTAGTTTACTAATTTATTTTCATCTAACCTATTTTTATCATCTAAAAGAAAAATACGTAAGTGTCGGCGTTGATTTTTGTGCTTCCTTCTTTTTCAAATTAATGTGGTGGTAGTAGGATTTGATTTTGTGCTTCCTTCTCTTTCAAAATAATGTGGTGGCAGGATTTGATTCCACTATTTTGTGGTTGTCTATCCTTCCAGAGTGGGGACACTTTTTTTTGTAAAACAATTTCAACAATTAAGTGCGCTTTCACATCTCAGCCACAAAGCTAAGTTGACTTGAATTTTATTAGAATTGAAAAAAAAAAAAAAACTCTTTATTTATAACTTCTAATTCAGCAGAAATTTGAACAAAAAGTGAAAAAAATTGTTATGTTAATACAATGTTTAATAGAAGATAAAAGTTGGTTTGGATCTAAAATCCAAACACTCCCTGATTTTTGATTGGTTAGTCCACACACTTTCTTTGATATAAAAATGTTGTACAACTGAAGGATTACTCGTTACTCATTAATCTGATAAATGATGATTTTTCTGATTGGAAATGCATGTAGGACATCTTTGTAGCAGGAACAGATACTGCTTCAGCAACAATGATATGGGCAATGTCTGAGTTGATTAGGAACCCGAAAGCAATGAAAAGAGCACAAGAAGAAGTAAGAGAAATTATCAAGGGAAAGGAAATGGTGGAAGAGATTGACCTCTCAAAGTTCTTGTACCTCAAGTCAGTTGTGAAGGAGGCACTGAGACTCCATCCACCTGCGCCATTGCTTGTGCCAAGAGAGACTACTGAGGCCTGCATGATCAGAGGGTTTGAAATTCCTGCCAAAACGAGGGTGCTTGTTAATGCAAAATCAATAGCAACGGATCCAACTTGTTGGGAGAATCCAAATGAATTCTTACCAGAGAGGTTCTTGGATAGCTCAATAGATTTCAAAGGACAACACTTCGAGATGTTGCCATTTGGGGTGGGGCGAAGGGGTTGCCCTGGAGTGAACTTTGCCATGCCTCTTGTTGAGTTAACACTTGCAAATCTTCTGTTTCGTTTTGACTGGAAACTGCCTCTTGGACTTGGAATAGAAGACGTGAATATGGACGAAGCAATTGGCATAACCGTACACAAGAAAGATCATCTTTGGCTGATAGCCACTCCCTTTCACGAGTAGCGTTTTTCTTCTTTTTGTTTAACGTTCAGCTTTAAAACGGGTATCGTGTTTATGTTTTAGTTTAAGAAATAAATAAATATGAATTTGTCGTTAAAAAGTATGAATTTAATGTAAGTTTGTTGAAAAGTCGATGGAAGAGTTTAGGTGGAAGAAAATGTAATGTGGAAAAGTTTACATTTAGATGTGACTCTCTTGATCATATGGGTGTAAACATTAAAACAGCTTCTGTCAAGTAGAGAGATCCATGCTCAAAGGTAGATTGTGATTTTCATCCTTCTTGTCTCTTAAGTATCCGGAGGATTGTTAAGAGTGGTGATCTGACGAAGTTTTGGTTGGACTGTTTGATTGGGTATACTCTCTTACTCCGACAAGTGTTTCGTAGGTTGTATATGATTTTTGAAATACAAGAATGCTCTTGTTGATATGTGAAAGTGAATAGATGATGCCTAAAGGTGAAAATACAGATGAAGTAGATCTTTCTTTATTTTATTTCGGATGCTGATATTTTATTGGATACCTTTCTTTATTCCGGATGTCGTGGCCATGATCTCTAATGCTTAGACTTGTCAATTTGATGTAGCCAATTGGACTTGGCTTTAACTCACAAAATGTTCACATAAAACGAAACATTCATTGCCTACGCTGCACCGAGTCAATTTGGATCGTTAGTGGAGTGAAGTCGGATTCACTTAAAGATTCAATTATTGCGGATCCACCTTCTTCCGTGGACCTTACTTGAGTCCAGAAGGACTAATGTTATATTAAATCGAGTCCAGTTTAGAAACTCGAGTAAAGTTAAGTTCATATAGAATGAAATCGTGTCATATATCGGATTAAGTAAAGTCAATAATATATGATAAAGTTGAGTTGTACTGTGTTGAGTTAAGTTAAATCAGATCTACTTTCAGTCGAGTCAAGTGATTTTTAACATCGTTTTTGAAATAATTTTTTTTAAAATTTTCTCTAAAAAGATGTAACAATTTGGAATTTAAGGATTAAAAGATGTAGATCCAAAATGGGAGACGTAGACAGATTTCAAAAAGAAAATTTGAGAAAATTAAAGGGTCAATTCAAGATTCAATAATTAAATAATTTCTCTTATCATAATTTTCTAAATATTCAAATCCAAATTTGACTAATTAATCAATTCAATTACTAAATTAATCCAGTTACACAAATCAAATCATAATATCATTTAATCTAATCATATCTAATTATCAAATTAAGATTTAATTGATTCCTAAAATTAAAAATGCAATTGAAATAACAAAGTGTACGACGGAAATTAGAGAAGACAAGAGCAAACTTGAAAATTAAATGATGTTTGATTTTGATTTCGTGAAATTGGTGAACAATATAAAAATGCAAATGAAAACATAAAACGAGAAGGTAATTCTAGAATTTGGGAAAAAAAAGAAAAATGAAGAGACAATTCTCCAAATTGCAAAACTAAACATATGATTTATGTCTACAAGTTTAGAGTATATTTAGACTATATATATGTTTTTGAAATTTGAAGTAAATATGGGTCTTGGATTCTAATTTAGTCCATAAGTCCAAATACAAAAGTCTAAACTAAAATATGGAGAAATTGAATTCACATAAATTCATTTACAAAAATTCCATAAATTTGTCTCAACTTAAAAAAAAAAAAAAAAATAAAAAAAAATTAAAATAAAAAAAAAAAAAAAAAAAAAAAAAAAAAAAAAAAAAAAAAAAAAAAAAAAAAAAAAAAAAAAAAAAA